>JGI24021J15306_10005690_pt1 | contig 14848 bp, 8 predicted proteins | sample Ectturendosymbi1_FD_15306 | JGI IMG/M metagenome (IMG submission 15306)
TTCAAGTTCTGTACCACCAAACGTCTTTTCAAATATACTTTTTTGGGAAATTAACTGTGACATGAGTTGCCAATTGAAAAACGTGGAGGCATTTGAAAACAAGGCGATCTTGAAACTTCAAAGCATGCGTAAAGCCCAAAATGTCTTACCTTGAACCATGTTTTAGTTTGTTTGCTTCACACCTACAAAATGCAAAAACTACCAAATTGGCTGCCGGCGTACGATATATTCGTACGTTGAAATCGGCCTAAATCCAGCAGTTTTCAGTTGCCTTGCCAACCGCACAGCTCGTCCGCCGATTGCGCTAGAGTACTGTTCAAAGCCTCAAAAGATTCGGAAAGTCTTCCAGTGGGCAATGAAAAGAAAATGGTTTTGGGTTTCGTTTTTTTTGTAAGTGGCGTCATAAGTGAGGTAGGTTTTTGGACATTTTGGCTTATGTTACCTGGCCTGAGGCCCAACCGCTAGACCGAAGTACTTCGCTGAAGTTTTCATTGGAAATTAGGTTAGAATCCGACTGTTTTGGGCTTTTGATCGACTTTGTAGCATATCTGGTCCAAAAGTTTCGATCTAAAGTATAAAAATTAATTAATTATCTGATTATTGGATTTAATCAATTATTTTGTTTACTTTAGATCATTATTTTTGAACCCGGAACCCCAGCAAGTCATCCAAAATATCAAAAGCCTCGGATTTTAGGGATTTTAGTCTAGTTTCTAAACAAACTTCAGCGAAATACCACCATCTTGGGCCCTGGGCCAGATGAAGTGGGCTAAAAGTTCTCCAATTATAACGTCACTCACAAAAAATCTGAAACTTAAAACAAAAATTTTTTTTCATTGCAAACTACAAGACTTGCCGAGTCTTTTGAGCGTTTGAACAGCTCTCTAGCGCTTACGGCGCCGGAGTTATATCCGTGCAAAGCCATGTGCGCACGGGCTGTTCGCGCGTACCGCTTGAGTTAACCCAGCACTGAGGGGAATCAATAAAACAAAAGGTTTGCAAATGATGTCAACTGTTTTTAACTGCAATAGAGTTTAACAAATGTTTCTGTATGCAAGTCAAAATGAGAATTAAAATTTATTGATATTTATGGCGAACTTATTCACGTCTTCGAAATGCTGACAATGGTTATAACTCTAACTAAGGTAACGTTTACCTGGCAACGATCTCTTTTCAACTTGGAAGCTCAAGCTGTGCATTTACAGACAAAAGCTCGCTTTCGTAACTGAAAATGAGATCTATTGTGTCGCGAGTTGCATCTTGTGGGTTTATCACTAAAAAAGCTGAAAATCTGATTGGGGTGAATAAGTCTCTAAACCTGTTTGATAAACGTATGAGCAATAGGTTTTTTAAAACATAAAAAAAGTTTTGTTATTGACAAATGTACGAGAAAGTCTGGTATTACGATCACATTTTTGTTTTCGTAAATCGAGAATACGAAAGAAAATACTTTTGAAAACTCCAAAAGTGCGATTGCAACACAACAACGTATGAGAACATAAACTTTGCCCTTTAGGTATTAGCTATTCGTCGATGAAATCAAAAGTTTCATAGTTTTGGGCGAAAAGAAAACTATTGTGGTAACAAATGAGCAGGATAAGGCAAGAAAAATTATTGCAACAACTATCCATTCATTGCTGCTTGCTAAAATCGTAAAACAATTATTGAACTAACTCGGGTCTGCAACAGAATGTCTAGGAAGTCTAGACGTTTTTTTCCACCGTAGGAAAAATCTTCAAGGATGTCATTCTGCGTGGCTGCCTTTGATTGGTCACGATCGCTCGTGCTTTTCTCAATTATTAAACGTCGTTCTTTAATGACCTGAAATGTATGAAGAGCAAATTGTTCTTTTTTGTTTTTCTGAGCAATGATTGCACTGCGTGCTTTTTACATCGATTTAGAACATCAAAAAGGAAAGTTGTTAAGCAAACAGATATTCCTTTCTGTTGAGTTATACGTTGTTCTCCAAACACACAGGAAGTAGGAGCTTATGGCTCTTTCTAGAGAATTAAAGTTGCTTTTCACTTTGACCACGTAATCGTTTATGCATTCAATCTTACCTAATCAATGGACCAATGGTAGCGGTTTGTTTGATTTTTGGCATTCAATATGTTTCATTTAAATGTCTTTAACGCCATTGCTCTTCGACAGTTGTTTTTTAAGGATGGTTAGCGAGTTTGGAAAACAAACAGAACCGCAAAAAAATATAAAAAAATTTTGGTTAATTCCTGGCGTTTTGAGCATACAAACTTGCTACCTATTCTGTAAAAACTCTCCACCAAAACGACAATTCTTCAGTATCAGCTATAATTTATTATTGACTTTTACATCCCACATTTGCTCACAAATGCCAGCCCTTGCGTCGCCGAAAACCTTGTACAAACATTTCAAAGGACGTTTTTGCTTTGAAAAATCTGAATGTTTTTCTGTTATTGGATCTTTTGAAAAAAGCATTTTCACGACGGCTGCATAAAGAACTTGCCTTTTCCGCGTGTGTGTGAACAACGTCAGCGGCTTTCTTGAATCTTTTTCCATACTTTGTTCTCCAAAAGATAAAATCCAACAACATGAACGGTTTGTCCAAACGAACGGATATTGCTTCTGCCATATCTCTCACTGCTTGGATGTAAGGGTGCTTTCCTCTGCACCAAATAAAGGGAACAATCAGAATTGGCATTTACTTACTGCTAACGATTTTTTACTTTACCTAATGAAAAAGATAGCGAAATTTCCTTAGTTGTTCTTGTGAAACTATCACAAGGTGGTTCATAAACATGTATCCATTTTGTTACCGATAAGGTTTTATATAAAATTAACCCACGATTCCCGTTTCCAGGTAAATCCATGGTTAAAGCTTGCTCCAACATTTCATTGCGCGTGAAGCTTCAGTGATAAAGCAGCAAGACATTCCGTGTAGGAGTGGATCAAAACTGTAGAGGCCTATTTTGCGAAGAAATCAGTCGTCCAAACTCATGGACAATTTCGGAGGGATTTCCAAGGAGGAAACGCTCCACCCTGACTCACAATAAAACACCTCCTGAACAAATTCAGGGAGACGGGAAGTGTACAGGATTACACTGAGACAAGGCAGTGGCCGGTCGCGGTCACACAGGACAGAAAATCACACCGTGACTGTTAGACAATGTTTGGAGCAGTCTCCAAGGAAATCCACAAGACATTTGTCTCAAGAAATAGATTCATCAAGGAGTTTATTTATTCGCATATTACAACAGAACCTTTACCTGATTCCGTTTAAGAGATTTTACAACTTCAGGACGATGCAAACATGGCTGGGAGACTTGTATTTGGGCAAACCACCAGTCCGTGTTTTGAAGAAAATACTGATTTCTTGGACTTCACTTTTTTTAGTGACGAGACAAATTTTCTCCGTAATGGTCACGTGAACAAATCGAGTATGCGCTTTTCGGTTCAGGTTCAACCTCATGAACGCTAGTATCGCCCTCTTAGTGTGGAGAAAGTGACTGTTCGGTGCCCGTTGTGTCGCAGTAGCATTATCGGGCTACACTGATTGGAGAATACTGGTGGACATCAGGTAAGTGTGAACATGCAGCGATAAAGTGAACTAATGAGAAGAAAATTCATCCCGGCACTGAGACAGAAACGTGGAGTGGATGTGGAAGTTGTGATTTATCAGCAGGATGGAGCAACACCCCATTGCACCAATGCTTCAATCGAATACATCCTCCTTTGCTTGCCTGAGACAGATTCGTTTCCCGTCGTACGGATCCCTTTTTGCTTGCACCTTGTACAGACTTATCCCCTTTGAATTATTTTCTGTCGGGACAGCTGAAAGACAGTGTCTGTCTATGTTCACAATCCCAAACCTATTCTTCTTCATCTTTTGAAGCAGTTCCTCTAACCGCTGCTTGATCTCGGGGCAGATGTTGAGCAGCCATTCGATAGTCCCATCGTCCAGAACCGTCAGGCCTTGGAGTCCATGAGGAGGTCGATGGATTAGACATTGGAGGACAACATGGTCGATGGTTTGTTCTTCTGCGCCACACTCACAGGCCGCCGAAGAAACCATACCCCATTTGTACAGACAGGAGCGGAAATGCCCGACACCGGTGGGGAGGTAGTTAAGCTAGGCACAGGCTCCTCGTGGGAGGGTCATTCCGGGAGGTATTTCCCGGTGTCGGTAATGAAAATGCGGAGTCTTGTGGGACTGTCCGCCCATTCCGCATCCCATTGGTGATCCGTCCACTGCGTCGCACGTATGTTGTTGTCACATAAACTAATAAGTTGTTGTGCGCGGGCACTAATGGGTGTCTCGATTTGAGACGCCGTGCATTTGCACTTGATGGACAAATGAGTACTGAGTGGAGCGGGTGTCCGGGCTCCATGGCACGGCATGCTAGAGGCAGTGTGGCCCCACTGCGACGAAGCTCAGCAGGTTGTATGCCTGCGAGGATTGAAAGGTTGTCCGCTGGTGCAGGAAGCAGGCATCCAGATACGATTCGCAAGGCGTAGTTGATGGCGGTGTTGATATAGCGTAATGAGCACTGCGGCATCAGACAGGACACAGTACTCTGCGGCTGAATGCACCAGGGCCAGAGTGGCTGTTTGCAAAGTTGTTGCTCCAGCACCCCAACCGGAGCCAGCAAGTCAAACCTATTGATGCGTTGAAATATGACATTCAATTCAAATGAAGATCAAGAAAATTGCCCATGAGATGTTGAACAGTGTCATTAGAAACATCAAGTTGCGAGTAGCCAATGATTCAGGTAAAAGAGCTTGGATAGAGTACATTTAAAAATCGTGATCTATGCTCGAAATATGATAGCGTACGTGGAAGAAACTTACACAACACAAAACGTACAGGTCTGTCAGACAGGCGTATGGAAATATTTGCGAAGATTTCCATTACGAAGAGATTGCTACTTCATCAAAAATGGATACATATCTTTGGACCATCCTGTAAATGTTTTATCCCTTTCTGTTTTGAGTTGATTTCATGTGGCAAAAAACATTTATTATCTGTAGTTAAAGCAACAGATGCTTTTTAATTTTTGAAAATGCTTTCTTTTCTCAAAAAATGCCTTCACAAGAAACGTTTTATATGAAAAACGCCATATACTTCACATGATGCTGACATTCAAACCATTTTCATTCAAAATCTTGTTTTAAGTCATACAAGTAAAACGTGCAGGAGCTATCAGCAGAACATACTGAAATACTGTAGGTCTTTATGCTTAATGTTTAACTGCTGAAATAATGTGCAAACGGGAAATCACTTTTAAACCACTGCATGATTGCTAAATAAATAATTATAATACAGAATAATATAAAAACAAGCGATATTTTATCCGAAGTAGAAAAATATTTGCAAACATTTACAATACTGTCCGGAAGCAATGACGTTATAAATCAAAACAAACTCTGCACGGTCTAGCGGGCCTTACTATTTTTGTATTAACAATTCCGGAACCTTCACTTTTATGATCTTGTTAAAACGTGCGAATTTACGGAATTGTATTCAGACTATGTCCTGATTTTCACAGGTCATAACGAAAGCACAAAATACGACAGATATTGCATTTATAGTGCAACATTAATGTGATATTTCATGTTGCTTTTTGTTTGAAAATTTCTGAAGTTCAGATATAGCGGATGAGGTAAGAATCATAACATTTTGCAAATGGTCATAATAAAGTTGTGTCCTCAACTTGCTCTTGGTGAGTTTCATTGACGAAAAGTTATTTTTCACATGCATATGCACTGCAAAACATTGATGCCATATTATTGCCACGGTTAATCAAGTTGGGATATTTTTTGCATTCAATTTATTTTCTATAAAATTATGCAGTGATACAACCACGGCAAGAAATTTTCATTTTACCTCGTTACTTTACTGTAGTACAACCAGTTCCATTTTGTACCTTCCTTTCTACTGAAGTTACTACAGTTTGTGAATGGGTTGCAGGGGGAATAATTTTGCGTGGCGGGTCGTAGGTTGCCGACCCCTGTTACAAATGAACATTTTTTGTTGCCATTTTGTGAAAAGTCACAGCTTGCATTGTTCTACTTTTCTGCTTCTTTTTATGTTTCATACCTGCAATTCGCCATTTCTTTATTCTAATTTGTTTTCAAGCGTAACATGCAGTTGCTTTCACAAGAAACTTTTTTTCCAGAGATATAAAGAACAGACGTTCATTTCAGTTTCGTTTTGCTGGCAAAAATGTTTTGGTAATGATATTTTCTGCAGTCATTTTCTTGGATTTCACCTTGTGTTCTGGCAGTTTGTTTCCGTAGACATGGCGCATTTTAGCATTGAGTCCAGCGTCATCAAACTGACGTCACCAAGCACGTCCAAAGGTTTCCTCAACGATTTTTCCCATTTTTGCAACATCACCTCAGCACTTCCATTAAAAATTTCCGTGTATCTGAAAAGGAAAGTGATTATTACAGAGGCGCTGGTGGGCCAAGCTGGAATACAGCTAAAGCTTCAAAAGCCATTAACACATTTTTCGCTTACGTTTGCACGTTCGCCAGACATTTGAACAATATGAGTGAAATCCTCTACTGTTATGTTCTTTGTTTGATAAAAGAATAATCAGTTTTATTGTAACCTAGTTAGCTCTGATTCGACATAAAAATAAGAAATATCGACAAATGCTTCTTTATGCGCACCCTTTCAACACGCTGAAATGAAACGCTGGGGTAAGCAGGCGACGATTTCTTCGCCACTTTTCACCTTTGCTTGTTAGTAGTCCATCACCCAGCCAAGGTCTGAGGAATTTGTATGTCATCTCGTCTTTAGGAGCTGCGACAAATTAAATAAAAGAGAGTTGGTTTATTCGATTTTTCAAGCAGTTTGTAACTAATTCTTTCATGTCAATAATGTATGTGCTTGAACTACTTTGGAGTGTTTTTATACAATTAACTTTGTTGCTTACAAAGCATCATATTTTGCAATTACAATTATCTTAAACAAATGCCGATCGGTTCTTTCCTTACCACCGTTGTGCAGAGTACTTACTTGACTAGTGTTTTTAGAACATGTCCATGGCCTGATATCAGTGGCAATTCTAGAACTTAAAAAGTGGGGGGGCACTGCGGGGCCAAGAAAAAAGTAGGGGAGTCAACATAATGGTCTATCTTGCATGGTGATTTTTCGTTGTTTTACAGATTAAGTTGCTATGATTTACCTTATCAAATCCAGCATAGGCTTATGAATATCGATAAATATGAACTAGCGTTTTTATTCACTAGAGGCCCCAAAACGCCACTGTAGATGCAATCACACACGTGTACTAATTATGTCGAATATTCGGTCCTAACCAGGGCCGGATTAAGGGGGGACAACGGGTCAATTTCCCCGGGCCCTCCGCTCCAAGGCCCCCCCCGTGATGACATTTATTTGTTTTAAATAAAAATATTCCTTTGAAAATTCGTCGTGATTCAAAAGAGATACAAGATTGCAACTCTATATTCCGATGTTGCGTTATGAAGATTTTTTCTTCATTTTATGCGGCTTACAATCAAGGGCGGCTTACATTTTTTATTCTTTTACTTTATCGAAACGTATAGATGACGCTTAGTCTTTCCTTGGTTACGTTAAGTCAACCAAATTCTTCTTTCGCATTCGATGTTCTTCAGCATCACGTGCACATCCATCACAGGAGGGACTATGATAAACAGAAGGCAGTTGTAGTGGTGTGAGCATCATTAATACCAGGGTTGCCAATTAATGCGGTAACACACGAGTACGCGAACGTCGCGAATGCATCTAAGAACCTTGGGTAACCTATGTTCAAGTGCGGTTTACAATCAAGGCAGCTTACATTAAGCTGTATGCACACAGCATGCATCCTTTGCGTTTTTGAGCGCATGTGTCTGATTTTGTGACGTCACATCCTTTTCTGATGCGTCTGGTATGGTCTGCGTTCGAGTAGAACCTGTTTCTATATTGACGCATCAGACTCACTGCTCTGACTTACTTTTGCTTAAACGCAGACCACACCAGACGCATCAGAAAAGGACGTGACGACACCAAATCAGACGCATGCGCTTAAAAAACGCTCAGGGCGCATGCCGCGTGCATCCAGCTTTAATTTTCAACACGATTTCGTGCGGTTTACAATCAAAGGCGGCTAACAATCGAGTTAATAAGGCAGGCACATAGTCGACTACTGGAAAAAGGAAACGAGAACGTTGCGAATCAGCGAAAACATAAATTATGCAAACGGTGACGTCATGAAATACGTCATAGGGGCCCTCCAGTGAAAATTGCCCCGGGCCCCCCTACCTTTTAATCCGGCTTTGGTGCTAACCATGCAACTTCCACACCACTGCACATGTGAAAAGGAAAAACATTTCCCGCACACAGTTGTGCCTACCCCCACATGAACGAAAACAGCTCCACCAAAGTGAGTACAATTCACATGAAAGCGAAATGGTTCCAAACATACGAATTCCATCTTGAGACAGAGACAAGTAGGTTGTTGACAGCCAACTAGTTTCGTCAAAATATTCTTACTACAAAACACGTAAAAATAAGCCATTTGCCAACAGATTGGTGACTACTGACTAATCCGTTTTTGTGGTATCTTATGGACATTTGTGATTGTGGTGCAACTATAACAGTGTTATGCAACTACTATTACGAGTCTAATGCCCATCTGTAGCGTGGTAGGGTGAGGATTATTCAATGAACTATGCAGTTAACAGCAGCGAGGTTTTGGCACCAGACACCTAAAGTAGCGAAGCAGCGCCGCAGATAAGTGTGCATCGGTGTTTAGAGCGTGCACCTGATAGTGAGATGTAACAGCGGGCGTAAAACTCAGTTTGCAGAATATTCCCAACAAAGTCGTTCATTTTATATTTCACACTGAATTTTCCCTTGATTGAACCTAAAAAGCTGACTTTTCAACCTTGCATTGATTTGTGACTATCTTGCCATAAGCGAAACACGCACTAATAGGGGCGGAACGAGGTTAGATGGCGCCCGGGGCAAGAAGAACGTTTGGCCCGGGCAAGAAGAAAGGGCCAAACAGGGGGCTAAGCGAAAATTTGGGTGGCCATGGCCCACCCTGGCCCCCCCTTAGAATCGCCAATGGTTGTGACAAAAGAAGTTGTTTTTCTGTTTTTCCGCCCTTAGCACGATAGAAGTACAGCTCGAGTTAACAAGAACTTTAATAACGTTTCGGCTCTAGTGTAACCAAATTCTGTTAACCAAGTCACAATATTTCTGTTCACCTAAAAGACCAGATATCTAAGCTGTGAAACGTACACTGTTTTTGGTATGTAAGTTTTGTTGTATGTCTCCTTTGGAGAATTTATCGAACAGTTGAAGCTTGCCAATCGACACTGAAGTAATACATTGATCGCAATCAAGTGTTCGAGATGCATGTTTGAATTTACTGCAAATAACCGCGTTGTGCGCTTATCTAGTCGTTGATTGTCTATAGCGTGCACAGCCATCGGTGTGAAGTTTGCTTGATCCGTTAGCTGCGCTGGCAGAATGCCTTTAATTTGTTTCTGTAGTGTTTTGGAAACCGTGTTGACGGTCAATCGCCGCTGAAGTTTGTTCTTTGTTGGATTTTGATAACAAGGAATTGCGTTGAGTACTTTCGATTCCGTTTGCCATTGCTGTAGGGAACAAGAGATGACAGTTCGTTGATGTGCTGATTCGTAACAAGGACCAGGTTCTAGGCGAATGTTTGTGAAGGTGCGTTTCTCAAAGTTCTGCGGACTAGCTCCCCCACGGCTCGCGATTAAAAGGCTACCTGCCGCAACAGAATATATCGCAGGGAACAAAGATGTTCGTATTAATTGTTTTTCACTTTTGGGCCAAACAATCATTTTCACTTTAAATTAAATAGCCTAATAATAAATTCATGCTTTTGACGCAAAACGTTGCTTTCATACGCATGCAAAGTTACCTTTGCTGTTTAGAAAAGCGGCTGCAGTGTCAGAATGATGCATGACAACAACTGAAAGAAAGGGTCCTAGCCAATGGCTGACCATCGTTGGAAATGTCAAAGTTCTTCGGATGATATTTAACATACCCTTTTCATTTGCCTGGCACTGAAATAAATGAGTAACATACCAATTATTATTGGAGTAACTTGCAGTGTAAGGATAAATGTTGCAATAGTTATTTTGCTTTCACGCTAAAATTATTCTTTTATGACAAGCACATACAATTATCGAAAAAGAGACAGAGTTATTTTTATCTCACAAGTAAAATCTTTGCTCATTGACACCATTTCGTCAGCGCTACGTGGACATCTGGTGTTCCCTGTGGCACAGTATAGTTATAGAAATGTTTCAAAATCCGTAACAACGCAATACAATATAACAATCTCGTATGTCTGAGACGATGTCACAAAGTGGTTAAAACTCACACATTTCATAACATGAAATGAAGCGCTTTTGTTTCCCATTGCAGTTAATGATTCATTTGACTATTCACTGTCACGTGAATCACTTGATTTATAGCNTTTNTGGAAAGGTTGTTTACTACTGATACATGGCAAACACAAAAATGATTATTTGATGCAGCACCAATAATCATGTGCTGGAANTNAAAGAGGCTAATCGCAACATGCTGCAACAAAAACGCTTATGAATGAATGAAGACCTTTCTATCGGAGCTATTCTGATTGATGTTTGCTTACGGCCGAACTTTACTTTTTTGAAATGTGTGTCATTGCGGCAAAAGCACTAAACCTGAAAACAGCTCGAAAAACAAAAACTACACACATAGTTGATCGCTGATGCTTGTTTAGACACGTGCTTCCAAAGAATTTTGGGTAAAAAAAACTTTTGTGTAAATACCTGTTTCGCATGTCCGAAAAAACATTCCTTCGGAGTAGTTCCAATTAATCTATCCAGTTGTTTGCTTTTGCTATAAAGCGTGATCGCAGGAAATATCAACGTTTTTGCAAGGTAAATCGCAATCAGAAACAAAATCACATCTACGCCAAGAATAGGGGTCAACAACCCACTGTCTTTCAAATTAGAAAGAAGACTTAAGGGCATTCTTACTGTCAAACGCTCAACCTACTTACAAACAATTCCTGCAGAGCTGCAACTTTTGAACATTTTAAACTTTAACTGTTAGTGTTCACTACTTACTAAAAATTATCTTTAAACTAACACCACTATCAGTAAAAATTTGAAAAATTGATCATGAATGCGAAAGCAAAGCGTGAGAATAGAACTTCTGTTTTGGACTTATTTACAATGAAACCAACCTTCTCAACATTCGCTTGACACTCAGCTTAACATTTTCATAAAGCCTGTCGCGAATCGGGCCTCAAATCTTCTCTCGCTGTGGAGATTCAGTTAATGCAGATCACACCACGCCAAACGGCAGCCACCAATCACGCAACACAGTTGCAATTCCAAATAAATTTGTTGTGTACACGTGAATAGCCAACGAAGCGAAAACGCAAAGAGTAAAACTGCCTTTGTTTGTCCGGCAGATCAAAACAAAATCTTTCTCAAGTTCAACGTTGAGCTAATGCCGCCATGTGACTGGTAAAAAAGACTAAGGCCAGGAGATAGGGTAGAATTTTACGATCGTGTGCCACATAACAAGCATGAAGGGAAACAAACCTGCAAGAGGCGGGGAAAATTCTGTACTTTCCCCAAATTGTGACGACCCCGTACAATCTCACATTCAGGAGTAAACTTTTTCCTGACTGGCATCGAAATTATCATTAAGACAGCACAAAAAAACGACAACATGCACAGGCATCACAAACAGATCTATCAAGACAATTTTTTTAAATTCCTGATACGTTTGCGGCAGCCCTGCCTGAACAAATCATTCGACCAGCCGCTGCAGCCTTGCAGAAATTAATTGTCCACCCAATGGTCACAGCCTCACTGAAACATATGATTTGACCAGCTGTCGCAGCATTGACTCAACGAATCGTATACAGAACCGTTGCCAGAAAGTTTTCAATAGGGAGGCTTTACTTTTGTTCAAGGGGGTTTGACATTCTGATATTTAATCAAAACTCGACCGATTGATAGTGCTTCATAATTCAATTTAGTGGTTTTGGAGTTTGTTTGGGGGGGTTAAGTCCCAAAAAGCACCCCGTGGTGACGGGACTGATCGCACATCCAGCGGTCGTAGCATCACTGACAACGAGTCGTACATTCAGCGGACACAGAGTTACTGCAAAGGATCGTACTTCCAGAAGTTGCAGCATAACTGGTACGAATCATACATCTATAGCAGTCACCAGACTTGGACAACTAGAATTTTTTAGGTTTTCTAAATTAGATTAGAATCAAAATTAGAGCCAACGCAGATGTCACAAATTAGATTAGAATTGAAATTAGCGGATTTGCGAAAATCATAAATTGAACTAAAATTAGNATTAGAATTACATTTGCTCAAATCTAAGCAACTTTAATCNAAGTTCAGTTCATACCCATACGTGGATTTATTCTCATAGTCATAAGCAAGCACAAGAATAGCAANAATTNGTACGCCAAGATGGCGCATTTCGCTCTGTACAAATCGCCTGCATGGCTAATGTGGCGTGGTGATTACGCCCAGGACGGTCATCAAAAGTGGCCCGGGAACTGAAGTTTTGTGGTCCACGGAAAGGGCAAGATTTAAGCATTACGGTTTTGGAAAGGTTTTGCCAGGGCCGATATAGCGGTACTAAACAGTAGACCTAAGGCTGAACAGATTTTTCATCAAATTTGATCAATTTTAGGAGATATAATGAAAATCACGGCCAATCAAAACGATATCAACGACATATTGCAGATGTTTCAATTACTACTGTTAACATCATCAGTGCATTGCAAACAGAACTGCATTGATCTTGCTACACGTTCTTGTGGTCAGTCAGGAGAAATGCGCTGTAAAACAGTGAAAAACGTGAAGGGCTGTTTCGGTAGTGACGTAGTGGCGCGAAGCATACGTAGTCACATGACTCAGCTGGATACGAGCCGATGGTGATGACGCGTGACGTCATGAGTGAGGCATGAAGCTCTGTTACAAGGTAAAAATGCATAGAGGCATCTACGGGATGTTGGCATTCCGCTCTGGTTTGTGTTCTTGAATCAATAAAGAATCAAGAATCTCCAGCCGTCGCCAATTGTCAGTGCTAATGACCTCAGGGTTGTGAAAGTAAACCTGGTGATCTTGGTTGGCTTGCAAGTGTCTGCATACCGAAGAGCTTAGTGACGTTCGATGCTCTTTTGTACGATTCATTAAATTGCGTTGCGTTTGCCCGATGTAGGAGGCACCGCATGAGCACGTAAGCTTGTACACAACGTTACGACGGTTGAGTAAAGCTTGCCGGTCTTTAATCGAGAACCAGCTTTGAAGCTTTCGAGTACTTTGAAAACAAGGCAGCNTTACGTTCACTACAGCCTTGTTAGACCTACCACACGNCCCGGTTTGGCCGGGACTGTCCCGGTTTTAACGTCTCTCCCCGTGTCCCGTCCCTATTAGCAAAATGTCCCGCAATTTCACTTCAGTGAAATTTTCAAAATGAACTCCACCCCGATGATGTATTGTTATGAAAAATGCGAATGGTCAAACACAGAAGCCAATTATCTCTGAACGCGAAGTGTATTTTCTTTATATAAATCTCCGATTTGTGAGGTAGTGTTATTTCTGGTTCGAAACCGCGTTAAAGGTAAAGTAGTTTATAAAAGCTCTTCATCATGAGATCAGACAAGGGTGTCGCAAGATTACGAGATAACCTCCAATTTCAATAAAACTTTAAAATAAAGTAACAAAAATGTTCCCTTTCTATCTAAGTACAATACTTTATATGTGTTCTCAGATAATCTTAAAACAAATAATTAAGGTATAAAATTTGCCAAGCTCAGGCTTTCGGCCGCTCGTCAGGTTATTTCATTCATGGTTTAGAACTTGTCCCGGTTTAAGTCTAAGAAATTATGGTAAGTCTAAGCCTTGTGCCTTATAAAGCTGCTGAGTTCCTGTCGTATGTTGTTAGATACAGAACCCAATACGGTAGTTGCAATGAAATATATTTGGGTGAAGGAGAGGGTTCAGTCGGTGCGTCACGTTGTTGCGTGACACCGCATTTTCTGTTTAAGAATTGCTGAATGCAGCGGTCGAAAAAATTGTTGCGGTACCCGTTACGAGACAACATTCGCTTAATATTCATACATTCCGTGTGCACCAGTTGGTAGTAACTGGCAATGTCATCAGTGCGGCGGAGTAAAGAGTTGACAAGGTTTCGTTTCCTGTGCAACGGAACGAAACTCGACCTTTTTGATTAGAGACCTGTAAGCGTGGGTTTCCTGTAGGTAGAAGTAATAAAACCTGTTAATGTTTTCTCAATTAACACATCAAGAAAAAGGAATCAATGAAATTTGTAAAATTTGGTCCCATGAAAAAATGGAACATTAAATTTGAATTAAACATTGTGGTACCTTGACTTGTTACTTTATTCTATAGATGGGTTTGTCGGTCAAGTGACGCTTTGGCGTAACTCACTTTTGTCGGTGTTGTGCACTCGCCTGCGCATTCTATTAAACACTATCTGCAGAAAGCCAGGCTTTAATTCACTAAGGACACCGCTCAATCATGGAGCTGAACAAGCGAGAAATGAAACTCTGAAACAAACACAACAGCGTAACTGATCAAATTTGTTTGATATGGTGGTTTGTTGTTGTTGGCGCTTTATAACTACAATGGTCTTGTAGCGCCACGACTGAATTTCTACAATTTCAGGTTTCATTTCACTTGTTTATTTTTGTTGTCGTTCTGGGTGAGTTCCATGCAGCTCTTCCGTACACCGTGCGTCTGGTAAGAAGGCTGCAGTACCAATTTACAAGGTCTTGGTAAGACCCGGCCGAGAACTCTCGACCTACCAGC
>JGI24021J15306_10005692_pt1 | contig 14846 bp, 10 predicted proteins | sample Ectturendosymbi1_FD_15306 | JGI IMG/M metagenome (IMG submission 15306)
AGCTTGGCTAAATAGCGTTCCGTAAAACATCGTCACTAAAAATATCAGGAGGGAAATTCGAACTTGGTGATTGGCCTTAGTGGGAAACTAGACCGAAAAGGTTTAGAATCGCTGGTTTAGAAGAACTAGCAGCTTCCGAGATGAGAACAGTCACTTCTTTATCCAGTACATAATAAATGCTTGCGTGCGTTTGACTATTCCTATCACCGAGCATTCCCCGATCTGAAACGTTGTAAAAGTTCAACGTCCCCCTGTTCTTAAAAAAACTGGCTTTGACCTTTCCTGCAATTAAAGCTTTTGTGACGCACTAGCCATAGAAACACTTGTTCGGTAACCCACGAGCAGAGTGGACCTTACATTGTTTTATGCCTACCGTACAGTTTAACTAGTTCGAACGTAGGTACTGTAGCCTTAGTTCTGTGTGTAGTTGCAGGAGCTTGAGTACCTTGTTTCTCTTGGCCCTATTTCAGCTTGTTGACAGACAGACATAATAGCATGGCAATAAAACGGCAGTAGGTGTACTGCATACGAACTGACATCGGAACACGGTCTGATAACACTCGAAGACAGTTCTGGCAGATTCACCCAAATTTTCTTGCAGTGTTTCAGTGTGAGTTGAACAACAATTTTTAGACCATTGGACAAAGCAAGTGTTGAACAGTAATTTAATGCTTAAGCCGGAAAAAGTACATTTTTCTATAACTTCATGAAGTAAACCAGTACCTCAAATTTGCTACGCGGTCACGGTTGCATTTCGCTAACAAATTGTTTATTTTTTCAGTTTTAGCGAAGTCTCATGTTTTAGCAGATTTCTGCTCGATGCAGTCTCAGTCGGGTGTTTTGCGTAGTGGATATATGCATGATATGACTACAAGCAGTGGTGTAGAGAAAAACAGAATTATGGCAATGCAGCGCTATGAAAAAACATATTTTGTTACAATGAAGACTTTTTTTTTCATGGAATTTTTGTAGGCAGTTCCTCTGAATGAAAAGCGGCACAACCATCTGTATGTTGCTGTCTCTCGGGGAAAGCTGTTTACAGTTTAAAACATTTGGTGTAACAGAGTTCCATCCCGACGACGCGACTAGCTGCAGCACACGTTTGTGTTTGAAACCTGCGATATTTCTTTTGCAAAAAAAGGTAGAATTGCGTGATCGGAAGGAGAATCGTTTGATTAGTAACTTCGTAGGACTTCGTCATTAAGAGATACTTACGTCCTTTAATTCCGCCATTGCACACTCTGTGCAACAAGCCTATCACTTGACGCAGTTCCAGCAACAGAACGTTGCAAATAATGATCATAACGTTTGAAAAGCAGGTGTGAGTGCAATATTTAACATAGTTGCCTTTGTATTCAAGCGACACCGTGGCCGTACCAGTCCGTGGAAACTTGTTATGAAGTCGGAGGTTAGAGGCAAAGGGATTTTTTGCCTTCGTAAGAAAAAGAACAGCTGAATGGAAAAGTGTTCAAACAATTAGTTCCACAAAGACGACGCAGCGTGGTCGAACAGCATATTTTTTTAATAGGAAATCGGCTTCACATAACTTTACGCATTGTCAGTGCTAAAAGCTGCAAGTAGCGCTTACCAGTGAAATGTTCAAACGCTGAAGCAAAGGAATAGAAAGCAAAGAAACTCAAGTCCAAAATGAATAAAACAAAATAAGTTGCTGAAAGGAAAAAACGCAGTTCTCAAATAAATAGTTTCACTAAAACGCAAGGACTATCCGATGCCAATGGAGTAGGAACAAACCCACAACGGCGGCATCATAGATACGAGGAAAGGAGCGATGGCTCAACACGAAGCGGTAGCAGAATGCGCAAGCAGAAAGGCGATCATCAGGTCGTGAGGTTGACAGACGTACTAACTATATGGAGGCCCTTTAAATGCTAAACGTTGGGAAGAAAGATGCAAAATTCAACAAACAAAAAACTACATTTGTGGAAAGAAAGGGGGTCAAACAAACGTGCAAAGCAGACTGGAAAAAAATCTTTGAACATCGCAAAGGGGGAGAAGAATTATTTCACGCGGGAGAGGATCTGGATCTAAATATTAATATGTGCGTTTAGGTTGTCCAGCTATTTATCTTCACACGTGTCCTGATAGTCAAACTGGGTTGCTCTACAAATGCAACAGAGTAAAATTCATAAATAGGTGGTTTATCTGTGGTTCCGTGGAACACTCTAGAATGCCGCAGTGAGGCCATGTGGTCGCTGTCATCCCTTTTATCTGGTGTGTTCCAAGTACTGTACATGAGTGCACTGCCTATCGTTTAGAAAATGTGTTTACTGTTTGTTCAACATGTTGTTGACGGCATATCACGCAAGTCGCCACATAAATACCATAATTTGCTCGTGTCAAGTTTTGATTCAGCGGGAAGGGTTTACATTTTGTCGGGATTTGTAAAATATTTGGGAGTTGGGACCATGGATTTTTTATGTTTTCTGTGCGTACCCATTACGTGTACTGTACTTGCAAGGTCCTGAAGACATTTTGTTTTTTGCCATATTCAAAGCAATGTGCTTTAGTTAGTTATTTTTTTGACAATTTGTGATAGGTATTCTATAGACTAGCGGTTCTCAAACTTTTTCATCTCGCGGACCCCTAAGTCATTAATTTATTTTATGCGGACCCCGAATATTGTAAACAACGAATAAACAACAGACTGCTGGCTATACATGAACAAAATGCACAAGTCTTTTACTCATGCTGTTGTCTCCAAAACAGACTCATCTGAGGTTCAGTGAGATTTATGCTCCTGACAACATTCTCCTGGAGGCTTTGATATCCTTGGCTTGATTTTGGACAAAGCTAATCGAACATCCATTATGTTATGATATTTCGGTTTGATTTTCACCAAACTTGAATAACTAACCTCACGCTGATACAGAACCGTCGTCAGAAAATCTTCAATGCGGGGAGTTTACGTTTGTGCAGGGGGACTTGACATTTTAAAACTTGACAAAAACTTCTCTGATTTATAGTGTTTCATATCTCAATTTGGGCTTTGTTTGGAGGAGATAACCCTTGAAAAACCCCTTGGTGACGGGACTGCATTGATACGCTGTGGTGAAAGGAAGGACTTCTCTTTCGATGTAATCATAAGCCACTGTACTGCAAATTTGCAGCTGAGAAGCCCAGAAACAAGACACTGAAATTGAAGACATTTTTATCTTGGCTCCAATATTGGCACGCAAATTTTCTTTAAAATATTCTCCGTCATTAACCTTGTTTAGCTCAGTTAAAAATGAATCTCTCATCCATCCAGCTGTTTTTGCTCTCACTACCTGTTCGTGTCTCTAAGGTTATCGTCAGGGCTACCATCGATTTGGACTCAAAAATAAGGATGACCAGAAAAAACGACATTTATCGGCATATTTTTTCATTTAAACGTCAGCATAAGTGCAAAAATCATGTATAAGATTGTATTCATGCTTTCTCTGAGCAAATAAAAGTGATTGTAACAAACTAGCAAATGAATACGTCAGCCTCATACAATCTGTCAACACAATAAGTTTACTTTTTGCGAGGTGGTCCTAAACTTTTGGCCAGTAAAGTAGAATTAAAACTCTAAATTATTCGTTACTTCAGCTCGCTTTCCGACATTATTGCTGAATATTAGATAAAATAAGGACACAAGTCCAACTCCAAAAATAAGTAAATTTCTTAAAAGTAAGTACGCCAACAATGAAGTTTTCTGAGACAGTCCTCTTCATACAAAAGATATATCTTACAAATAAGGGCGGTATGGTAGCCATGGTTGTAGCGAACATGTGCTTATACTAAGACAGGGATTTCCTAACTACGGCCCGCGAAGTCATTTCATCCGGCCCGCGAAGCCATGTTGTCAATAAAAGACAAATAATATATTTGCTAAAAATGTGGCTTATTTACAATGTAACATATCAAGAAGCAATCACATAACGCAGGATGTCTGACCCTCGAACTGTTATGTAATAGTTTATTCGGCCCTAGGACAATAGAGTTTGGAGACCCCTGTAATAAGAGATGGTTCAGTAGTCTTTCTTATGTTCTGTTGACTTTTGTATTTGTGAAGTAACAATGACGATTGACAACCAACTTCAGCCATGTAACAATGACCTTTGATAGTGCCGTGATGCTTTTTCTCAAAACGTCCAAGTAAATTGGACTACCCAGGAATACAAAACAGCAAATAGCCAGAGGAGAGGTTTAGTATTATTGCTTTAATGCAGACATATTTTCATACTGTTCATCTATCTGAATTTCTTAAATTTTTTGTCAGTTGACGGACCCCCAAATACCAATTTTTCACCCCCCGGGGGTCCGCGGACCCCATTTTGAGAACCTATGCTGTAGACAATCATTTCCTTCGTGTTTAAGCTTAAGCTTTCTCTTTTGTTTGGAAGAGTTGGCAGGTGGGCAAAGATGTAGCCCAAACATGTGGGACACTTTCTATTACATTTTGGGAGAGGCGCAGCCTTTCTTCCCAGTTTGATGCCCTGTCATGTCGTTCGTCACGCTCAGAGAAAAGTTTGAGCGGATCGCTTTTTCTTGCTCCAAGTAGCTCGGTGCCCTATAGGCTGGTGAGGTAATCTTCTGTCCTTTGGTTGTGGCGCCTTGATCTCATTGCCTGTCAATGGTCAACGGTGAAGGTTTGGTTAAACGCTAGTTCTAAGCCACAGTGGGCAAATTCTGAAGCTATTTGTCTAAGTGTCTGTCGAATATGTTCATTTGAAATTCTCGCTGTGGCCATCCAAATTGTGTCATCGATGAATCTACGGAAAAGATTCATTTCACTCAACACACCAACAACCAGCTGTAGGATGTAAAGCACAGTTTCGTTTTTTCAGTGAAACACAGTGACTTTAACCGGCTGTAATCCCTTTTTGGTGATAAAATTGTTGAGGATAATTTTTTTTTCAGTTCAACAATTATTTTGCGGGCCTCAATGTTGAAGATGGAATAATTCTCCAGGACACGTTCAAGCGCTTTAGTTGCAGTGTCTGTACAAACTTGGATGAAGTACTTCACAGCGGCGATAGGCGTAGCCAGGGGGGGGCGAATGGGTCATGGACCCCCCAAATGTTTAGAAAATATAGTCATTTTGTGCTTTGAGAGGCGTTTTGCTTAGGAAAATAGTGTTATTCGCCTAAAATCAAACATTTTGCCACCCCACCCGAGCCTTTGCATTTCAGTTTTTAAGATTTTCGTCTGGCAGGTCTTCCAGCTGAGCAGATCTCCAATTTGTTGTGGTTGTAATGGAGGTTGCCTCCTTCTGGATTAACGATTCGAGACAAGGTTTCTGAACCAGCACAAGTCTGGTTAAGCCAGCGACCTGCCCCAGTAGATTTCAACTGGCCCATAGTTAAACCTTGGGTTGAACCACTGCAAACTTAGAGCGGACTTCTACAAGATGAAAAAATTGGTCTAAGCAGAGCCGGAAGAAGGGCCCCCGTATCCCCGGCCGGGGGACCGGGCAAAAAGGGGGCCCCCAAATCTGACGGAGTACTTTTGTTACGGCATACAGAGACACCAGATCTGAACTCACCAAGAACTGATTGCACACAATTTTCCTTTCAATCTTCATATTTTTCTAATACGTCAAAGAAATTGATCTTCATTCACACGACCCATAACTTCCTAAAGCCAACCATTGCGAAATGCATTGTGAATAGTCTCGTTGTCAGCATTTGCCTTGGTAAGATGGCTGTGGTGTAGGTAACGTTTGCTGAATTCACGTTGATTGTAAGCATTTTTACCATACCCTAGTAAAAAATTATGCAGGTAAATTAAGTTGTGGTCCTGTTGCGTAGCTAGAGGTTTCAGCCATGCAGGGTGGGAAACGCACCTGAAAGAGGCCCACTGGCCACCGTAGGGGGCCACTAGCCAATATTCAGAAAAAAGTTTATAAATGAAGGTTTATCCGGATGTAGATTTCTGTACACTAAAACCCGAAATCACCGGAAAACAGTTCAAAAACGTCCGAAAACGCAAAAGATTGTTGGTAGCTATTCAGTTGCGAGCAGATTGTTGTACTGTTGAACTTTATTGCGTAACAATAACATGGCAACGATTCTATAGGCCTACATGTTCACTTCAAGTTACAGTAGTGTACGCATGAGAGTGTTGAACGCAGGTAATGCAGGGAGACAGTTATTTGCGATAGCGGATAGTCACGTAGTTTTATAGCCTACTGTGTAAAAAGAAACATGATAATTTTGAAAAATCCATTGTTAATGAGATACTGAACGCTTGTCCGGCTTATGTGGATGAGCGTTCCCCGTGAAAAAGTCGGTAAAGACAAGCAATGATTTATTGAAAGTGGGTTTGATTGCTCTGGACGGGATCTTAGACGTTTGCAGCTCGTGTTTCCCAGTGATGCTGACAAGTCTTGCTAGGTAAAATAAAGACAAAATTGTGATTTTGTTAAAGACCATGGAAACTTGCTTCTTTGTAAAAAAGTAGGCTATCCTGCTTGAAAAATTTGTAGATAGTCTAGTTTTGCAACTTATCCTTATCGTAATATACCTGGCTATTGCTGCCAACGAAGTGCATTTTTTGTGACTATTGCCATAAAATGCAGCAATTTCTTTTTGTGTAGAAAGAGTAAAGCGCTTTGTGAACGTCCGTTTGCATTGCATTGTCAACAAACTATAAAAGCTAAGCAAACTGTCGATGTTTCCCCCCCTGGAAAAATTTCTGCAGACGCCCATGGAAAGGAGCAGGGACGCCGGAACGGGGGTGCATTACGGGGGCACTGTCCCCCTGCCCTCTGAAAGGGGGTGCAACGGGGGCACAGGTGCCTTTACGTATCAGTATCATAAGTAATTTCATGATTTATTAAGATCAATTTGAAGCAAATTTATTGCAGCTATTCGCGCACACCTAGAATTCAGAACGGTTTTCTATTCTTTCTGTTATTAGTTTTGAGGTGAACATTGTTGCTAAACATGTAAATGCGAAAAGAATGGCTATTATGGCTATGGGTGTGCTTTTACACTGAACTGAAGCAAATGGTTTTGAACTCGTGATACGTAAAAGCCATGGGCGTCCGCAGGGGCGTCAAAACAGGGGCGAATCCAGGAGGGGCGATCGCTCCCCCTAAAACCTACGAATTAACCTTATTTACCACGATTGTGTACAATTCGGAAAACGGCATTCACGATACAAAGCTATTTTGTCATCCACTGTTTTGTCACAGAAGTTTTTTGAAGTATACTTCATCTCTTTTAAAGTAGTGAACCTGTAATGAGACTTGACTAACAAATATTACTGAAATCGCTCCCCTGACCTTATTGGCTGGATCTGTCCTGGGGTCAAAACGGGCATTTGCTCCTCTCGGGAAATCGGGACTAAGAACCAAAGTTTTCTAGAAACTTTGACGTCAGCACCTCAATTCCGATTAACTGATTTTATTCTTGCAATGACAGTTTATTTACCGGTACAACACTCACGCAGCTTGCAAAACTTCATCTTACCTGAATAGAATAGGAAGACAGGCTTCCATGACAGCAAGAACGCCATCACCGACAGCCGGTCCAAACTGGGAAAATTCACCCGGATACGGCCAACGGAGCATGTGTGAAGACTGCCGTTGGCCATAAGCCGGATCGTAAGCCGTAACCGGATTCTGTGTGAAGCCGCCTTAAGAACTAAAACTTTCTAAAATATTTGACGTCAGCAGCTCAATTCCGATTAATTGATTTATTTCTTGCAATGACAATTTATTTGCCGGTAAAACACTCACACGTCACACGAGCCAGGTTCGCTGTTCTGGTGGCATGCAGTGCTGAGTTTGCAGTTCACTCATGTCCTCTCCTTTGCCCGCAGGCATAGGTTTAGCCAGGGGGCCATGTTCCTCCCCAAATGTTTAGAACGTATAGTCATTTGTGCTTTGAGAGGCGGTATCACAAACAAAATAGTGTTATTTGCCTAAAATCAAACATTTTCTCACCGATCTAATTTTTTGGCGCCCCCAAGCTTTTGGGCTGGCTACGCCACTGCCTGCAGGGACAAGTTGCCAAACTTCCGAGCGGATTGTTTTACTGTTGGTCTTTATCGTGTAATGATAACATGGCAACAAATCTTCAATTGTTCACTTCAAGTTGCGATATTACGCGTTTTATCGCACGTGACTCTTGAACGCAGACATCTTGGCAGGTAATGTAGCGGGGCTGTGACTGTTGATAGCGGCGAGCAGGGACGTCGGAGAGCAGTGGCATTGAATCCCTGACCTTTCAAACGAGGGACAACAGGGGAAAAGGTGTCTTTTCATAGGCAATTATATGATTTATCATGATCGAATTGAAACAAGTTATCTATAGATTGTTTTATTATTTTTGAAGTCAACGTTATTGTTGAACTGTAGCAAGCATAATTGGCAGGCCGTAACCAGATTGGAACACCAGGGGAGGCGAAGAGTTTACTGGGAGGGGCAAACATTTTTAAGGGTAGACTAAGCCCCTTGCGCCCATCCCAGTTGCGAGCCTGATAATTGGTAATGATTTTTTGTTTTTTATACGCTTACATTGCCCTCAACCGTTTTTCTGCCCCCTGCCCTACAGACGTTCCGGCGTCCCTGGAAAGGAGCTTGGGGCCATTCTAACGAAAGTTTGCCGATCTCTGCTGTACGCAATATTGCTGAACGGAGCTTCAGCAAGTTGAGGCTAATCAAAACGTTTCACAGATCAGCTGTGACTGGTTAAAGGCTAGCAAATCTGGCAATGATATCTATTGAAAGTGAAACTGCCAAAACATTAGATGTGACTGAAGTAACAAAACAATTTGCAGCTTTCAAAACTTGGAAAAAGTCATTTTCTTTGCTTGAAACATAGCAAATGCTTACGTGTGTCAGCTTTATACGTTGTGTCGAAGCTGTAGAAAATCCTTTTGTAAGAATTTGTTAAAATAAATCGATGTTTTTGTTTGCAATAAATACTGTGTTTTAAATGCAATATATTGTATATTGGGGGCCCCAACGTCCAGGCTCGGGGGCCCCCAACCACCTAGCGCGGGCCCTGGGTCTAAGCCACTCTAACTTTAACACAATAGACATGAAACGCAAGCTTGAGATTCATGGTTCATTCTTAAATCTATTCTCTGAGCATTGCACCACACGTAATAACCACATTCGCTGGTTCCAACACGTTGGGTTTTGCCCAAGAAAAGGATTGGGAACAAGTAAATGTATGTAACGCAGTGAGACATGAATCGAAGACACACATTTCATGACATTGTATTGCCTGCATCAGACACGGTGCATTACAGTTTATTAGTGGAAGTTGTATGACAAGATCTTGGCTGCGCATTAGATCAGCAACAACATTTAATTGACAGCGGGTTTCTGTGAAGTGACCCGACGACAACGCCTTTTTCCGGTCAACCTAACTTTCATGGGCAGATGAAGATTGATATCCCGACAAGATGAGGCGCGAAGATGACAGCATCCGCAAGTCACTATTTGCTCCGGCAACGCCTGCGCGTATATTCACACCCGAGGATGCCTACTGTCAAAACTCGTCAGGGCTGTTGTTGCAAATATTTGCGCTATCAGGTTTCAGAATAAATTCTAAAACTGCAGTAACGCGTGACGTGCTGATGTTACCAGCAGACTGTGAAGCGTACCGTTATGTCTTCAACATCAACGTTCAACAAACTTGTGCTTGTGTGTCATACGGGAAGGTATAACTTCATTAATTTAATGAATGGTTAATGGAATGTGTGCCCTGTAACGTATTTTGTTTTTTATTACTGTTTATCTGTTTCAGCGCTGGTGATAAAAGTGGTTTTAGATTTACAGGCGTAATCAAGCGAAAATCAAAACTGCAGAACAATTTCAAATAACAAGTGACTCAAATCTTTAAAAATGGAGGTACGTTCTTGGTGAAATAGAGTTTGGAGGCTTGTTCAAGGTGCAAGAAAATGTAAAGTGGATCAGCATGTAGTGTTCTTGACTTCAGCTGCCTTTCTTCATATTTCGTATATACAACAAAATTTTCGTAATTATGTGCGTAAGATATCTGCAGCTTTTATCTGAAGTCTCGCAAAATAACTTGGCAAATTTATCTGATTGAAACATTGTTTCCTAAAACACTTTGTGAATTGCAACATATTTCTAATTGTTATGAGCAATTTTTTTTATTTCGGTATAAAACACGCGAGCAAATAAAAATCATTCACGACAGCACAAGATAAAATTCGGCTGCATCTGCAAACGATGAAAAGTACCTCTAATGGAGGGATGGCCAAACTGCGGCTCTTCGAACCTTTGCATGCGATTCTTTGAGCTTTCCGAAAAATTATATATTTGTTTTTTATTTTTTATTTCTATTGCAAAGTGTAGAAATATTGAAAAATGATACTGTGGTAGCTAGCGGGCCATACAGTATTACTTTTGCAAGTCGTTCCAAAAATAGTTATGATGTCACAGAAGCGTAGATTGCAAATAAATTTGTGTTTTTAGATTTTTATGTTGCGGCTATTTGAAACTTGGGTTTTACGATATGCGGCTCATACATGGAACAGGTTTGGTCACCCTTGCTCTAGTCAGTAAATTACTGAACTGTTGAAAACCTCACATCCGAATTTAAAGTAGCAGGGTGCTGTGATAAATGCCAAGTTTTTAGATACGCTAGGACAAAAGGAGTGCCAGCCACTTACTTGCTCGACGATGTGCAGGAAACATTATTACTGGTAAACTGGGACTATTTTATCAAAAAAGAACTCCTCGTAAAATTGGTTATTATCCGAAAAATTCCGCCCCTTTTCAAATCGAGCCACATTTCCGACGTTGGCAGCAAAATTTGCTCCTAAGGGTTTTTCACACGTTTTCGCCAAACGTTTCCTTTTAATTTTAAAAGTAAAACCGCTTTTGATCTTCGCCAACTATTACATTCCCGGTCTAACTTAAACTTGTAGGAATCGACCAAGATGTATTTTGAGATTATCCTGTAAATGCGACAAGGTCACAAGCAAAGCAAGTAGAATGCAACCATAACGTTTTGATGTTTTATATCTAATTTAGTAAAAACCAGTGAAAATGGATTACACTATGCTCCTTCTTTTCAGAGGGGTCCAGTCACAAAACAACCACAGTGGATGCCTATACCCCAGACCTTTCAGGGTTGCCCACCAGGACTGGAATACCTTACACATTTGGACCAAGTTCTCATGCACCAACAAGTAGAGCTGTTTGAGGGTAAGTGCTTTGAGCTAAGAAAAATTCTGAAAAGTTAGGTCTTATCTTTTCAAGTATTGAGTTTAATACTTGTTTTTTAATTTTTTAAATGCTCGGTTGCAGCTTCCTTTTATGAAATTATCAAAAAAATAACGTACATTTCAACGTGCAATGTTTGATTTAGTGAAAAAATATAAAATTTTCCTGATATTCCTCTTTCAAAATTGAGCTCAAGTTGCAAACCATTCCAAGGGCTGGCATACAAGTTTCTGGTGTTGGGTCACAATGCTGTGGGCGAATTGCTATTGGCAAGAACGCTTTCCACAATGTAAGACTTGGCACTTGAGTATACCACTGTGAGGAGTTTTCATAGTTTCCAAACAGAAATAATATCCTATTAATTAGAATTTTAGGGCTGATTATGCGTAGAGTTACGTGAAATCGCTTTCCCATTAAAAATTGCTGATGGATTCGACTGTCTCACTTTTGTGGAAACTGCTCTCTTGAACACAGACATGTGCAAATCTTAAATCGCAAAGTTGTGAAAGCCGATCCCGGTCGGCAGATTCCTCGAAAGCTTGCAGCAAACCAACAAATCTTGTCTCAGACTCAAGACTTACGTCTTGTCAATGAACCAAGTGCTGTTCGGGGACCACTAATTGTACCCTATCGCGTTAAGCAACGCTGTTCAAGCAGTAAAACTACACTAGTGGTTCTGAAAGTTTTTTTTCATATTCCCCCTCTTAAAACCCAAAAACTGTCAATTTCTCCCCAGGGAAAACTTTGGAAAAGATAATTGCAAAATTTCACACTACCTACTGTCAAGAAACAGTAAATGATTATGAACCAAACAGTCTCTTTTATATCGTCAGTCACTGCAGTTAAAGCAGCTTGTACTTGCATACTGTAGACATTTCCTTCTAAACAAACATCGTTATGTAGTTTTTATGTGTTGAATAAACAATCAAGTTTCGAGGCTTTTCCTCCCCCTTTCCTCTCTGGAACAAATTTCCTCCCAAGGCCCATAAGACTATGTATAGCTCGTTACCCAAACATTAAAAATGTAGAAACACATTAATTTTCATGGCTAAGCTTCAGATGAAGCCGATTTTCTGGAGATGTTTGGGAACAACTGATTCAGTTGCTCTGAGAAAACTATATAAGCTTCATATTTGTGCTGCATTCTCTTTTTATACCATGTGGTAAGTAATGTGTGAGAGTCATGTTAAGTACGTTTCGCTTTTTGCTTTTGAGTAAGCAAAGCTAAAAAAGGTTAGCCTTATTTGTTGCAAGAGCATAAACGTTTTTATTGCAAGCTTGTGGTTTTGCTATGAACTTGCAAACGTTTTTCCTCTCTTTTCTTACAAGCTTTCACCGGAATTGAAACGAAAAACCGCTTCGCACTGAAAAACAGCCTCGGACAGCAATGCTACTTCGCACATGAAGGTGATGAAATAATGGGTCTTGTTATTCGTAAAAATGAAGTAAACAATATATTTCTGAGAATGGTGGAAAATTACCTTCGTTGACAGAAACGACATTTGCTTCTTTCAAGTACCTGAGAGTGTTCTAAACATACATGATCAAATGCTTTAGAAAGCCTTTTAACGCTTCGTTGATGGATTGCAAATTTACAAGCATTAATTGCTTACAACTGAATAGCTACCATCCGCCCAAGTTTTTCTGCAGTGGTCTCGAGATTAAAAAAAATATTTCAAGTAATGAACATCACTTGTTTGCCATTAAAAGCACCAAAGACGTTTTTCTGTTTTCCTCACATCCACGTCATCGTGTTTGGTTCTATTCCTTCTTCCCTGCTTATATATATTTAACGTGCATTGTGATTCCTTTAACAACGTTTATAAATTCACGTTCACGCATTTTCATACCCGCTTTTCCTCTGGGGAGCGTCGTCGGGGCAACATCCCTAGGGGGACTTGAAATACCTCAGTGTTTTCAGCAATTTCAGATTGTTCTGCTGGCTCCACACAAAGACGGGACCAAGAAAAGTTGGAGATGTATTCACGTCACATGATCCTTGGACGGCCTCTGGGCCGCTTTCCCGTGGGTGTGGCCAGCAATACTTGTCTTGACAATCTTTCCTGGGGCATCCTGGTCACGTGGATTTATAAATTTTTAGTTTTTTTAAATCTCATAAACTTTTTTTTATATTTTTAGGCGGAAGCGCAGGTTCCTCAAAAGTTGCAAATCGCAAATTTAATTTCCGGATCGTGAAAATAATTTTCCGAAACTTGTCTTGTCATTTTCACTTGTCTAGAAAAATGTGACAGTATTACCGTATTTTGTCAGCGTTAAATGAAAGAACAGCTGCTTTGTCTTGAAATCGATTATAAACAAAAACAACAAAACGTCGGTTCCCCACCAGTGTCGTCAGATCGCATACATTTTGCGCATATCGAGAAAACATAGACACACGAGTTTACAGTGATTTGTTTCCGTCAGAATCCGACACGTGTATGCGAATCTGCTGTGAGTCGGAACGTGGCTTCGTGATGCACGTCCTGGATAATGCCGGTCAGGTATGTGCGTTGCTGAAATGGAAGCATATACTGTGATTAGAAAGTCCCGATGAAGCTAACGTTGTCTTCAAAAGAAGCATTAAGCAAATATCAGTGCATAAAATAATTCATTCTAAACTTTGCCGACCAGACATACACTCAGTCTTCACCAGAGCTTTAACACCAGGACCGCTGTTCTTTTTTACATTTAGCGAAAAGCTGCTAAAATTTCAGCCAAGTCTAATGCCTTGTAACAAACCGATTGTTTTCAATGGATAAGGTTCAAGGTGTCCGTAAAGCAAAATCGAGGATCGGAGTTACCCAGTATTATACGATTGGAAATCCAACTTCCCTGTTTTGCAATACCATAGTTATTGTGCTATTGGCTTCACTACATTTTTTAACGTTTTACATTAGTTACGAAGCAAGAACACATTGTTTTCAGTTTTGTGGCCGACTTTTACTTTGCTTCTTACCTGGTTGATTCGCAGAAAGATATGTAGTCAGAGAAATCGACGCACATCAACAGAGATGCTCACAGATGCTGGTATAGTCGTTTTCTAAGATTTAGATAGCGAAAGTGAAACAAGCATGACTCCACCTAGAACATATTTTCAATTATGGCAATCATTGGCTAGAGTCACTAAAAAGGTTGCTTTAAGTTTGCCCCAACTGTTAACACATGAAGAGTGCATTCTACTTAATCGTTTGTTTTCTTTTCGAAGGAAGTGATACGTGTCACACGTCCGTTTAAGCTCTGCGGTGGCTGTTGCTGGTGCGCCAACGCCGACTGCTGCGCGTACACATTAGAAGTCGAAGCTCCTGTCGGAAATGTCATTGGAACTGTGCGGCAATCGTAAGCCACGACTTTACGTTTTATACGTGATTTTTGGCTCAGTGCATTCGAACAAGCATCGCTCTGATCTAGTATTAATAGCTTGAAGAAGTTAAAGATGATCCCAAAATTTCAAAACGCCAATAAATTTGTATCTGAATAGACATTTCCAGCAATTCCCGACGTCGCTATTCGCGTATTACTACGTTTGTCAACACTAACTTCGCAGCACAATACTGTTATAAACGCTTTTGACCTTCCTATTCAGCAACCACCTCAGAATTGTTAGACGTATTTTTGATTGTTTGTTTCTGCTTGCTTTTTTTAATGGTAA
>JGI24021J15306_10005693_pt1 | contig 14839 bp, 7 predicted proteins | sample Ectturendosymbi1_FD_15306 | JGI IMG/M metagenome (IMG submission 15306)
GAGCCTTTGATCGACTTTCTAGCATTTCTGGTTCAAAAGTTATGATCTAAAATAAACAAATTAATTAATTATCTAATTAGTTAAATATTTTTATTCCTTTAGATCATAACTTTTCAACCGAAAAGCCTAGCAAGTCATCCAAAGTATCAAAAGACTCGGATTGCAGCCTAGTTTCCAATAAAAACTTGAGCGAAATACTACCATCTAACGGTTTGGGCCCAGGGTATGTGAGGTTGGCAAAGGTTGCCTATAAGTCCTCCACTTATGATGTCACTCACAAAAAACCGCAACCCCCAAGCAAAAATTTTTTTTTTGAGTGCAAACTACAAGACTTGCCAAGTCTTTTGAGCGGGTCTGTAGTGCTTACCAGACCAGAGAAATTCCCACGCAAAGTCACGTGCGATCCAGCTGTTTTTTCGCGAACCGCTTAAATCAACCCAGGTGCGAAACTGTTAAGCACCACTGGTATAGACTTACTCTAATATGGAATATCACTTGCCAATCAGCCAAAGTCAATATTTAACATTTTTCCATCAGTTGAAAAACTTGATGCAAGTTGTATGGCAATACTACAGAAACAAACGGCATGAAAAAATCATTCATGACTAAATCAGAGCTTCTTAACCTTTTTTAGTTTCATTCACCCCTGTCATCGATCACTGCATATCCATTCACCTTATTGCGAATTTATGGTACATGTGACAATAATCATGGTAAATAGGGTGTTCATTGTTAGACCACAGTATTTGCTCTACTTTATCTACAGCATGCTTTCCGCCATTCAGCAAAATGGCTACATCTTCAAATATGGCTTGATCACAGACTCAGCTTCGCAAAATTTTTTTTTGTATTTCATTAGCACACGCACTATTTGAAAAGAATAAAGGAGAAGAGGCTTTTTAGTAGTGGTGTCATTTGCAACCGATGGAGGGAATTTTACTGCTGGCATAAATATTCGTGCTGTTGTTTAAAAAAAATGCTTTAAAAAATTGTTCTGATAAATGTCGTGTTTGTTTAGTAAATGACTCCACAGCTTTGAATGAGACAAGAGCTGGTTGCCATATTTAAAACAGCAAAACATCCATTGAGCAAATGGCTCATTGCTCAATTTTTCACCTCTGGGATGAAAAACTCATATTTAATATAATCATCATCTCTTTTTTGCATTTTAATTTTTGAAGCCAACTTACTGTAGACACTAACATTCTTTTTCAAACCTGGTTCTTTGAACTGTGAAGCTGATGATGCTGTCATGTCCTAATCGATTTCATCCACAGTTTTACATTTACGTTCATCACAACAAAGCTTTTGTACCTATTTCACTGACATGCTGCAGGCATTAACTGATATATGAAAGCATAATAGATGTTGGAAACAATATCAATTTGGCAACAAACAAGCATCACAAAGAGGTCACTCCTGAACTTTGAGTGGTTAAGCCTGCACTTCGACTGATGAGGCTACTCTGATGAGTGGTCATGTTCAGGTGCCTGAAACTTCCAAAGTAGGTCTACTACAATTCTAGCAGATAACTTTTGCACCTGAGTACAGGATGCTCATGCAAAGAGCACAACAGAGATTCCACCACTCGACTGAATAAAACAAGGCAACTCTTGGCGAGATCCATACCCTTGTATGTAATACACGCAGTTAATTGCACCAACGTATACAGCTTTTTTAAGTGATAAGATGCTGACTCTTGAAGATACAAAGTTAGAATGCTTGGCATTTGCCATTTTATTCATGACTGCTGATATGTTTTGCGTAAAAAGACAAGACAGATGCCTGTTACAAGAGAATACAAAAAATTTGCATGAACAAAAATTTCAATCATCCCTCTTCTTTCATTCACTCTTGCAAAAAATTCATTCACCCTGGGGTGAACCTTTCACCCAGGTAAGAAGCACTGCCCTACATAAACAAGAAATTTGAGATGCCATTTGGACAAGATGACTGGAAGGCATGGCTGTAATAAGTTTTGCTAACATATTTATCTTAAAACAAAGTCATGCTCACCACTTTGTAAACTCATTGTCACTTTTCTCACCTACGTGCATGTCTCACTTGTTCATCTGTGCATTCTTCAACTCTTCATCCATGCCTTGTCCACCATCAGCTGTGTTATGTGAATTATTGTTGCGTATATGATTTAATATTCTTATGTACCCTTGCCTTCAATTGCTTTCTGTTTTTGGTTTGTCATGCCTTGATCTCTGATTTATTATAGTCCTTGGGTATTCTTCATTTTATTGGTTTATTTTGTTACCAAAGTCTGAATATCCATCTTCCATTTTATTATCGCAGGTCTGATTGTTGGCTTTTTTTGTTTCAATTCTTTAAATATGGCTGGAAGATATCTGCACACCTGCTTGTTGTGCTTGCATAACAAAAAACTCTGTTGGTCTACAGCCTTGGATGCAAACTGGGTAGATTCACATGAATGAGACATAATTCACTAGGAGGCCCCAAGGCTCAGCTTATCAAAAAGGTCAGCAGTGATTTTCAAATAGAACCTAGACTTATTCAAATCTCAGACAAGTATAAAAGTTAACATTTCCCTGAATTTATGACTGGATATTTTTGCTGGTTGACTTCATAGTTCATTCAGATCACTTGCGAGAGAACATACTTTGGTGTAAGCATCACACATTCAAACTTCCTACCTCAGCCTTATTCTTTCATCCCTTTCACAGATCTAACAACATCATACAAAGACAAGACAGATTGACACCATGCAAGGGGGGTTTGGGGTTAAAACCCCCCTTGAGCTTGATTTTTTACAAAAACTTTACTACTTGCGCAAAGGAGATTAATTGTTTTCACATACTTTTTGCTTGTTAATTTGTCGTCTTAGTGGAAATGCCACGGAATGAATTTGCATGCAAATTTCAAGTAACGTTGTAAATGGGCCAAAAAGTAATAATTAGGTTTTGATGGGAATCTGGGTCATCGTCTGCGTCCAAAAACCATCTCACCGCTTTTTGCAGACCTTTTGTCCACTACGCATGTTTAGGATTGTGTTCCACGATAGTTCACTTTATCCGAAACAATTGTCTTTATTCTTTGCTAAGGCTGATCAGCGCAAGCGCTGACCGCATTGCAAGGGCGTATGCAAGGGGGTGTGGTGGGCTTAAACCCCTCCCTGAGCTTGATATTTAAAGAAAACTTTATTGCGTGTGCAAAGGAGATTAATTGTTTTCGCATACTTTTTGCTTGTTAATTTGTCGACTTATTGCAAATACCACGGAATGAATTTGCATGCAAATTTCGCAAGCGCTGACCGCATTGACTACTTTACCAATTTCTGCAGCATGATAGAGCTGTTACATGAGCTCAAAAACAACAGTTGTTAACATAGAAGCATTCAGGCATGTGATAATGTCTTAGCAGGGAAAAGGGACAACTAAAAATTTGCTAGACTTCTATACATAAAAAATCTAAAATTTTCTTGCGTACTTTATGCACATTCTCAATTNTTGTGTAGTTTAGCAAGATTCGGTTTGCAAACCAGGGTTTGCGTCAGACAGCTCAGTCCCACACTTTCTATGCTCCACTGCTTCTATTCAACGAAACAATAGCGCAGCCTCATTTTGCAGTTGTAAAATGCTCTGACGCAGTGATGAGCATATTTTACTCCCTTGTTTTAACACGCAGCCTGATATTTTTGCAGTTATGAACTGCTGCGTCATGGCGTTTAGTCTATTTTCCTGCGATATCCTAACTTGGAGCGCTGATAGTTTATATTCAGTGCATTGACACATAAAATAAGGGGAGTACGTGTATAAGAATATGCATATTATGTCAACAAACTTCGCCAAAATGTTGGTTTGGAAAGAAAAATATGATGTCAAATTGTGACATCACAAAGAGTGAACAGCAAATGCAAATGACCACCATATGCCACTGATAGAACCCCCCTATGAAAATTTTCTGCGTACGCCACTGACACCATCAAAGATTCATTACCATTGAGAAATAATCATCCAACCCCCTTGTTTTCAGAAGTAGTGGTATGGCTTCAGAATGTGCTATGGTTAACAAGACGCTGGATGAAAAGATAGCTGAAAAGTACAAGGAACCATATCTACATTTGTCATGAACTAAACTGTATTAGAACAGAGCTCAAAACTTACACTGTTAAGAATCATCCTTACCCAGGACAATGTTTTCTAAGCATACACAACAATGCTAAATTTCAAGATCTCAGACTTATGGACATTAATTCAGTCTAATTCCTAGGGCCATAACTCCTTAAGGAAGTGGCTATAGGCCCACCATGCATGACGAATAAAATGTTGATTTTGTTGCTTCAATGGCACCGCCATGGTAGTGTAGCAGATGTTTACATCTGCTGTGCCAGTGGTTTTCATTCAGTTTGGCTCTCACTTTGGTGACTTCTGTTTTGCCAATACCAGTTACACGCTTCTTGAGATCAGTTTTTACTTTTTTCAAGTTTTCAAACCTTTATGTTAAGATTTACCGTTTAGGTTTAGGGTTTATATGTAGGATTTAGTTTTAAGGGTTAGGATTAGGTTTAAGGTTTAGATTTAGTGGTTAGCTTTAGCATTTTGGTTTAGTGTTTTCATTTAGGTTTACTGTACTGTTTAGGCTTAGGGTTTAGCACGTTTCTACCAAGACTACTGCACACTAATTGTGTGTTACTGTCACGTTACAGGTGGTGGATGAGTAACTTTTCAAATATGAAGGTCCATCGGCAGACCTGTACCCACTGCCATTCTTTAAAGTTGAGTTGTGGGCAAATATGCTCATGTAATACCTCATATGTGTGATGAATAAAAGTGTATCATAAAAACATGAATGATTTCTTTTTGTTTTCAAACATACTAGTAACTTGCACAATAACTCATTTTTGTTTTTATTATACTATTTGCCTTATTAGATGAATTAGTTTTTGTTCTTAAATTTTTGTGACCTAATACAATATCTGAAGTGAATCCTCTGGCTAATATATATATTATTATTCTACCACCCTTGTTTCTCAAGCTTGATCTAGGTTTTAATTGTCTCCTGCAAACTGCATGCCCAACTGTTGTATTTTATCATGGTTCATCAGTTACAGTACTCCTTTAGTTCAAGTTTTGTGCTGTTAAAAATTGCATTCTTTCTTACTTGATGGATGCTGCACAGCTTTCTGCATTTTAACCCACATTGTTACTCATTTCCTTCATGTATATGCATGACATGACTCATTTTTTTATCTGTAGGCCTGTTGTATTTATAAATTCTTTATACATCACTTATCCCCATCTTTTCATGTAACTGATTTGTACTGTGTTTTCTTGTTTTCACTGCATTTAACTTTTTCACGTTCAATGGCCAGTTGTCTCAAACATACGGCCTGCGAGGGCGTTTTGTGCAACCCGCGATGCTTTTCGGGAATTTTGAAATACTGTGTTTCACATTTTTGCGAAGTGCCTTGAAAAAAGATGCCGCGAAATCAATGAACCAAAGCTGGATGATACCAGTGCAGTTTTCATCCTGGCCATAGCACGACGGACCAAATTTTAACCCTCCAGCAAATTTTTGAGAAATCTTGAGAATATGCCAAAATCGTCTACACATCTTTTGACGACCTTGAGAAAGCATACGATTGGGTTCCTCATGAAAAGCTTTGGGAGTGCTGTGGGAGTAGGCTACGGTGTTGACGGTGCCTGTTACTGTCAAGTCACTACATTCCTGCTCAGAAATTTGTGTCTGTGTCGAGAGAATTAAATTACGCTTGTTCAACATTGGTGTTGGACTCTGACAAGGTGTGTGCTGTTACCGCTTCTTTTCATAGTCTACATCAGGGGTGGCCAAACTAAGACTCGGGGGCCTCATCTGGCCCGCCGACCAGTTTAATACGACCCGCTAAATACCTTGCACATATTTTCAAATACCACNTTTCCGACTTCTGTGGACAGCAGTGCAACAGCATTAAGTACTGCCTGTCATGTAAATCNCACTGTATCCGGCCCTCCAATGGCCAAGCAATCGCAAATTCGGTCCCGGGTCAAAAACTTTGGCCACCCCTGGTCTTGATGAATTAGATAGACAGTCACAGCCGAGTCTAAGAAGGTGTCACATTTGTGAGCTGCAGGATCAACCGCTTGCTTTTTGCAGACGGTTTGGTGTTGCTAGCATCTTCTCAACAGGGTCTTCAGCATGCACTCGATCGGTTTCCGCTGCGTGTGACCGAACCAGATTGGAAATGAATACTAAAATACTGAGGTATTATGTCTCTGTACAAACCAAAGACAGTGTATGCTAGCAAGTGAGCAGGTGGAGAAATTCAAGTACATAGGAATAGTGTTTACGAGTGACGGAGGGTGAGCGAGGAGGCTGATGCATGGATTGTTAAAGCTTAACGCAGTTCTGCATGAACTTTATCGATCTGTGGTGACAAATGGGAGGTTTCATACACTGCAAAGCTGTCAGTTTTTAAATCGGTCTTTGTTCCGATCCTTACCTATTATCCTGAATCTTGGGTAATGACCGAAACAATTATATCTCAGGGGCAAGCGGCAGAGATGGGATTTTTACTAAGAGTCCAAGGTGTGGCACTTTGTGACAAAGTGCGCAGCTGCAAAATTTTCAGAGTCATGAATGTGGCACAACTTCTCCGAATTGAGGGCACACAGGAATATTGGTTCAGCCATTTGTCCAGAATGCCCCACAAAAGACTGACAAGGCAATTTCTGCTGGCTAAACCCACGGAAAATCGGTTCAGAGGTCATCCAAGGCCTAGGTGGAGTGAATACATCTCCAACCTTGCTTGGTCTCGTTGTGGTGTAGAGCTAGCAGAACCATCTGAAATTGTTGTTGACCGTTAAACATTGCAAGTCCTCTTGGGGCTGGCACCACGTCCCTCCTTAGAGGAAAAGCGGGCATGAAAATGAATAAAATGAATAACGTTTATGTTTTTATGCTTATTCATAGTGTTTGAAAATGCTCGCCTAGTGAGTGAACAAGTTACTCAGACGGCTATAAATGATTAATACGAATGTAAAGACGGCTATAAATGATTTGTCTATAATTCATGATACCTTTCGCAGGAAACAAAGATGCAGAAGCTTTTTCTAGTAAGTTTAGGTACCGCCGTTGTTGCATCAGCGTTATAATGCAGCCCGTGGGTTAGCTTACAAGTCCTCATGTGGCCCACGGCGCAAGTTGAGTTTGAGACCCCTGTATTAGGCATTTCAAAAACAATTGGTTAAATCATCACATCATTCTATGGCCTAAAAACTAAGCTTTTTTGCTGGTTTAAACCAAACTTTTTTGATATATTGAATGGGTGCCCAATGCCAATCAGTATCTCACATGTTTGTATAATGTATGATATTTGTTAATATTGCATACTTTGTTTGATCCTTTACTTTATAAATTAGGAAGTGGCTATAAGTCTGTGACACAGTTCCAGCTGTGACACAGTTCGAATAAAATGCTGAGTTTGTCACTCTAGTGACACTGTCTCCGTGGTCGAGCGGACGCGTCTACATCTACTGTCTGTGCGAATGGTTTTCGGTTCAGCTCTCACCATGGCACCTTTCGTTTTGGTGGTAGTGGTTGAACTTTTCATGGGACCAGTTTTTATTTACTTTTTTTTTAAGTTTCCAAACTTTTGTGTTCAGATATACAGTTTAGGTGTAGGGTTTAAGTTTGGGGTTCAGGTTTAGGAGTTAGGTTTTATGTTTCTACCAAGCGGAGTAGAGTCTACTGCACACTAATTCAAATTGTGCGTTTGTGTCATGTTATAGGCGGTGGACGAATAAGTTTTCAAAATTGAAGGTCTGCTGGCAGACCTATAGCCACTGTTTTTGTTAATGTAAATCAAAATTAAGCATCTTGCTAAAATGCAAAACTAAAATCATATTCCTTAAGAGGTTACAATTAAGACCAGCAATTTTATCTTCAACAATGCCAAGAAACATTACTGGGGTCGAACAACAAGGCTAGACTTAAAGAAATTATGGCCAATGCATTTAATAAAAATGTTAGGAAGTGGCTACGGAACTACCCATGGATCTTCCTGTTTTAAAACTTATTCAACCATCCTGCCTTGCATGACACGGTTCGAATAAAGCGGTCAGTTTGCCATTCAACTGCCAAACTGGCGTCCACTGGCAGCCTACCAGATAGGTTCCAAGTCTACCATGTCAATGGTTCAGGGTTCGCCTCTCAACTTTGTGTCTTTTTACGTTTTTGTAAATAGTGATTGCTTGCACATTTCAATTCGTGAGACCACTTTTTCTTATATTTTTCAAAACTTTACAAACTTTTGCTTCAGGGGTTAGCGTTAGGATAGTGTTAGGTTAACGTTAGATTAGCGTTAGCTTAGTTAGTGTTATCTTAGTGTTAGCTTAGTATTAGCTTAGCATTACCTTAGCGTTTAGGTTAGCATTAGCTTAGGGTTAGGTTAGGTTTTACAAATTACACCTATGTTTCTACAAAGCCTACTGCATTCTCCTCATGCGTTACTGTCACGTTACAGGAGGTGGGCGAATAAGGTTTCAAATTTAAAGATCTATCGATGGTTCTGTAGCCACTGCCAAATTGAAAATGTTATGTATGATGTGTCGTTAATCGCTGCTGCAGTACTACTACTTCACTTTTTTTAACCAGTTCACAGCACAAAATTCGTAAGTCGCCGCATGCTGTACATCACGTTGAAACTAGCAAATCACTGAATCAACACAATGCAACTAATGACATAACCACACTATTTGCCATATTATCACGGAAAGACCTCAACCAGCGCTGGCTTCAGCGAGCAATACAACCTACTGTACAAGTACACGGTACTCCAACACGGGGAACTGAAAACTCTGAACTCAATTTCCGAAGTTATTTTCTCAATAATTACGCAGGCATTGACCTGTTCATACAAACGCAGTGGACCACAACTACAAGCTTACTGTTACCTAGTCGTTGAAACAGGCGACCACGACCAGAACGTGCTTTCACACACCACAAAGCTGTCAGTTTTTAAATCGGTCTGTGTTCTGAATTCTGATCCTTACCTATGGTCATGAATCTTGGTATTGACCGAAAGAAGATTATCTCAAGTGCAAGCGGCAGAGATAGGATATTTGCGAAGAGTTCACGGTGTGACACTGCGACAAAGTGCGCAGCTGTGAAATTCGCAGAGCTCCGAACCCAAATGTCAAACGACTTCTCAGAACCGTCACCAGAAAGTTTTCAATAGAAGGGCTTTACGTTTATGCAGGGGACTTGACATTGAAAATTGGATAAAAACTCCACTACGTCATATTTATATTTGCGGGACTTGGTGTGTCTTTGGGTGGGCTAAGACCACCAAAGCCCCCTGTGGCGACGGGACCGCCACTTCTCCGAATCAAGAGATCCCAGCTACGTTTGTTCGGCCTGTGTCCAGAATACCCCACGAAAGGCTGGCGAGGCAAGTGGGAGAGTGGCCCAGAGGTCGTCTGATGACCACGTAGTGTGACTGTATCTGAGTTTGCTTGTTCCCGTCTTGGTGTGGAGCCAGCAGAATTATCTGAAACTGCTGTTGGCCGTGAGGTATTTCAAGTCCTCCAAACGCTACGCCTCCCCGTGACCCTCTAAAGCTAGCATGAAATTGAATGAATGACCAAGAAACGTCAGAACAATGATTTTGTAATCCGGTAATTGGTCAGAAACAAGACATTTCAAAATCACTTTGTTTCTAACTCAGTGTTCTTCAGCAGGGTTTCTGCGGAACCCTAGAGTTTAGCAAAATATGTAGTGGGGTTCCGTGAGAGTTCTGTTTTTTTTAGGGGAAATGATTTCTTGTTTTAGTACGTTGATACTTAATTATGAAATTATTTTAATCACAGTGCCGCCTTCATACTCCAAGTAGGCCAGTGCAGTTACCAGTTAATATCCGAAAAAAAATATTGGTAGTTGTTGCGTCACTTGTTGTTCATTGTTGTGCAATTAAAAAAGAACGTTACTGTTGCATCACAGTTATATGATGTTGCTGTGGTGGCCAGAAGATGGCGCCACATGTCAATAAATGGTCACAGCTAGATGGTGCCCATTAGTAACAAGTCGCTGTGATAGTAGTCACCACAAACGAAAGATCGTAATTCACTTATCCCTATATAATGATAGTGCAACCTAGTAGTAGTAGAGTGAACTTAGTGAGGGAGCTCTATTGCTGCTGGTTGCTTTACTGTTAGTTAATGCCCCGATATGCCATCTCTTGCTTGTGCTTGCCTTAAGTAGTTCAAGGCGACGCAGTCAACTGCAACATTGCCGATGTACAGTTCGCAGTAGAGCAGACTGAGTAGTGAGTATTACAGACTAGAGCTGCTTTCCAACCTTTGTGGGAAGAAAGTAAAAACAGTGTGAAACCTAACCTTTTGCCATTTAGTCAAGCCAGAAAAAGCAAAATAGCATATTTTCTTATGTGGACCGAAATAATAAAAACTCCGGATTAACCGAAGATGGTTGCGTCTAGCCTGACGTTATCCAAGTACTGAGATATCGGTGAAATCACCTAAATTGAACACATTTGCGACCCAACAGCGGACTTCCGCAGAAACCAATACAAATTTATTGTCATTTTTACAACAGTAGCCTACTTCAGACTAGCAAGCGCCATATCCAGGCAGTTATGAACAATCTCAAGTTCGTTATTTTTGATTGCTTAATTGCGAGGAAGCAGGGAATTTTAGACTGACGAAGAGATTTCTGCGATTGGTACGGAAGCAATCACTCTGTTTGGAAGGAAATGCCCTCCAGACATCTTACAGAGCACAATACACACAGGGATAATGCTTACACATGCACACTCAACACTGATCAATAGACTGAAGAGTGTTGCCAGATTTCAAAAAGCTTTATAACCAAACTTCACAAAAAAATTAACCGAAAGTAGCGAAAATTGGCAAAAACCTACAGCCAAAAATATCCAGCTCTGAAAACTAACAAAAAAATTAAAAGTCACCAAAAAGTGCAGTTTGTCCATTCTGTGGACTGTGAAAAATTAATCTCTGGCGCATACAGGAACAATGCAATCTTTGCAAAACCAATTTGTAAAGGCAGTGGATGCAGATGTTGTACATATCATCGCACCTTACATAAAGATTATAACATATATGTATCCACAGCCTCTGCCATTTACAAAACTACTGTATTTACAAATGCGAAACGAAACAACTGATTGCTGCTGTCAGAACTTTTTTGAAAGCCAAAGTTTAACAAGTCACGATCCTTCCACGTGGTATAATGGGAAACGGCATCATGCTAGTGTTTACTAAAAGCAATAATGGCTATTTCAATCTGATGGATGTGCTCTGATTTCGCGGTGACAAAACTTGCATCAGGTTTTCCCAGCATTACTTTGCACTTTTCGAATCCATGTTATGAAACCGTTCATCCCTTCACATTCTTTGAAACCTCACACCACTTCTTTATCAATAATACCATCAGCACTAGAAGCCTTGTAAGTATATATGAGTGTTTAAGAAAAAAATAAGCTAGAGACCTCGCATGAATAAGGTAATGACTCAATTCCAGTAACTTGTAAAACGTTATCTAAAATCGAACATTTCACAAAACAATCTGTACAAATAGTAGTTTGCGACTCATTAATCTACAGCAGGGTCTCCAGACCTTTTTGCCAGAGGGCCACATAAGCTACTGTAGAGCAGTTTGATGGCCGGACATCTTACGTAATTTGATTGTTTCGAAATAAATTACATACTACCAAATCATAAAATGTTTCGTAAATATATTGTTTTTTACTACTGACACAATGTCTGTGCGCCCGGATGAAATGCCTTCATGGGCCGGATGGAATGGCTTTGCGGGCCGGATTTGGCCCACGAGCTGTAGTTTGGAGCCCCTGATCTAATGTATCCTTATTTTGCTTGTTTCTCCAAAACTGGGCACAAGCTTCCCATTCTTCCATTTAGCTTCTTACAAACATAAAAATTAAAGCTAATAAGATCACTTTTCAGAGATGATCAGAAGTGTTTTTTTTGCTATCCGATCCTATTATGTTTTTGAAAAATGATATCCGTATCCGATTCGAATCCTGTTTTGGTTAAAATCATGCTATCCGTATCCGAAAACTATCCGAAAGTATATTATGATGCACAACATACCTTTTTGTATAGTGTCCAGAGATGAGCGGAGTCACATTTTTCAGACTCCAACTCAGCTCCTGCTCCACGCTTTAAGACTCCTGCTCCTGCTCCAACCCCGAAAAATTTGAAACATCAACTCCGACTCCTGTTAACACTCCGAAAACTTCCAAGTAACTCATATTAAAAAGATACTGTCTATTTTGCCTCATGAGGCAAAATATATGTCGTGGCTATTTTGCCTTTGATAGAACACAAATGGTTGAAATGGTCACGTGACTAGCACAATACAGAGAGACACAACATATTAAAGGTTGTAGCTTAACCTATTCTTTACACAACGTAGACAAACAGCCACTAAAATCTTGCTCACATTTTTAAGTTGGGCATTACGGTGAGCTACGTGGGTCATGCATTTCAAACTTGTCATTTGATCACTTCAAACAAATGTGTGCAACTACTGACAAAATAACTTCAGAACTGTTTTTGTATCATGAGGCAAAATAGACGCTGCTTACCAAATATACACCTTAAAAGTATAGGTTCTACTGTAAGTAAATTATGAAGTGGAAACCATTGAAGCACTAGTTAAGTTGTTCAAGCTTCAATAATTAAGCAGATATATGACAAGTATTTGAAGTAAGTGTTAATTTTCAATTTTTACAAAAGACTCATTTTAGATCTCCTAGGTTAGGAGCTGATCGCCTGTTCAATAATATTGAATCGTACTTTAACCATGTTCTCAGATAAAACTCTGAACTATGACTGTGCCAAATTGAGCCATTAACATGAATGTGCAAGCAAATCATACAAAAAAAATTAACAAGATGAACATTTACATTACACATAGATTAGGCTACAATCCGTTTCAAATTTATCATAGGCAATAGAGATCAGTGATGAGCAGACTGTCAAATTTTGCAATCCGGATCCAGTCCTGAATATTTAAAACTCAGTCCAAGTCCAGCCTGGATCCTAAATTTATGAAGCAATTTACAGTCCGGGTTCAATCCAAATTCAACAAAATTTGTCATAGTCCGCATCCAGTCCAATCCAAGTCCAGTCCAATGCTCACCTCTGATATAGATGCAAAACAAAATAGGTTATCTTCAAAGCCACAACTATCAGGGCAAACATCCAACTTTGTTCAGTATGGCTCCAAAATGTGAGCAGAGGCTGGCCTATGCAAACGGTGGCTAGACCTGAAATCTGTACAATGCGAATAAACATTGCATTGTACAGTACTACTGCACATTGCTTACTTCTAACATCATCGTCAAATCCTGTCACTAGGCCTGCAGTGTATAGGTCATTTCGGAACACTGTTACTTCTCTGTAATGTTTTGTTAACCATTGTTTTTTGTCATGTGTCTTGTGTTGTTGCCCACATCATTAGCCCAACATTCTCATAGTTACGGCATGGATTCCGAAATTCCCGAACTGCATTGTCACTTACACATTGTACTTTGCATAGGCACTAACTTCTAAAACCATCATTGGTGGTGAAATGCTCGGTACTCCCACCCAGTATCACACTTTTGTGATACATGATGACGCTGGTCAGAAAACACGTCTCAATAAGTGGTGTCACTCCTAATGTTTTTCCACTAGATCTAGTGTTTTTTCATTTCATCTAGTGTTCTAGTGTTTTTGTACGGCTATCTAGTGTTTTTTTTATGAGTGAGCTGAATGTAATTAATTGCACAATTTTGAATATTGTAACTGTAATTGCGTCCTTTTGATTAGTGCAATATTGTAATTTGCTAAATATTCTACCTAATTAAATCTTAAATTACACGAGATAATATAATATGTTTTAAGTTAAACCGCTGCGAAGTCACTTGGTCATCTGTTGAAAGTTTCAGTGACCTGTACAAACAAACACAAGAGCGTTGGTGCTATATCTCCTGTTTTCTTTGTCTCTGGTTTGCAATGAGTTGCACAATGTCTACGGTTGGCATTGCAATGCATTTTCTGGCCAATTTCACTTTGTGTGTAATTTTGCTTGTGTAATCTAGTGTTTTTTTGTGAATCTAGTGTTTTTTATCATGAAATCTAGTACTTTTCTGCAACTACAGAGTGGCAACAGTGGTCTCAATTAACTCCATTTTGTTTGACAACAAGCATCATTACAGAAATTAAGGTCCTTAAAAATTTTTGATTGGCTCCTGCACAGCAGAGATGAGCGAACTGTGAAATTTTTTAGTCCGAGTCCAGTCCTGATCCGATAAAATTGAATCCGATCCAGTCCTGATCCGCAAAATTTTTGAAAATCACCAGTCCGATCCTGTCCTGAAAATCATGTATATACGTTTTGCCTCATGAGGCAAAGCAACAACTGGAGCTATTTTGCCTTTAGCAAAATACGATTAGTTGATGGCAAAATAGTTCCATCAGTGCTTTTAAATCATGAGGCAAAATAGACACAGCCTTTCGGCATTTTCAAAATTTGACAAGGAAGTGTCTATTTGGTTTCAGAAAGAAAAGAACTACTGGAGTTATTTTGCCATAAGGAGAATCCGATTGCTTGGATTGGTCAAGTGACAAGGAGGATGCACTTGGATTAGCATAAGGTCTTTGTTGCATATGGCCTAAAACCCAAAACCTACACCCGAAACCTAAATCCTAAACCAAAAACCTAAACCCAAAACCTGAACCCAAAACCTAAACCCAAAACCTAAACCCGAAACCTAAACCCGAAACCTAAACCCGAAACCTAAACCCGAAACCTAAACCCGAAACCTAAA
>JGI24021J15306_10005694_pt1 | contig 14837 bp, 9 predicted proteins | sample Ectturendosymbi1_FD_15306 | JGI IMG/M metagenome (IMG submission 15306)
ATAAAACTACAGTGTATTCTTACTAAGAAAAAATATTTCCATAGGCTAGAGAGTGACTCGGCAAGAAACAACATTCACCCGAACAATAAACAGAAACTAAAGATTACAAACAAAACACCGGAAAAATAACATGTCAATATGGCCAACCAGTCTGAGCGTGAAAGGTGCTTCGAAACTTATGTCGTGAGCTTCACCTACATCAGTGCTCTTCAAACTTTTTGTCATCATGGAACCCCTGATATACTTTCGTGTTTGTCATGGAACCCCCATTTACAAAAATTTAAAAACACGAATTACTTATAAGAAAATCAAATATTTCATTATTAGACACTTCAGCAAATAAACAGTTATTACAGAAGATAAAAATCAAAAAATTTTATGACTCGGTTGTTCTTGCATTTCTGGAATGTATCTGCTACATTCAATATTTCCCAAAAAGAACCCGTATCTCAAATGTGCGTCGTCCCATTTTCTAACTTTGGCAATTGAATGACATTTGTTCCGCTTTGGATTAGGCGCCTCTTTTACATTTGAACTACTACCGTCCACACCTTCGCTGTTATTATTTCGCTTCACATAAGAAAATATGCTATTTTGTTTCATCTGGCTTGACTGAATGGTAAAACGATGGGTTTCGCACTGTTTCACTTTATTCCCACAAAGGCTGAACAGCAGCTCTGGTCCGTAGTCTACTCTCTACTTCTCCGAATTCCGATGTCAGCATTGTGAATTGTCCATCGGCAGCATCGTATAACTATGATGCAACAATAGCGTTCTTCGTAATTGCACAACAATGAACAAGTGACGCAACAACTATAATATTTCTTGTTCCGCCATCTACACTCAACCTCCTGTAGGCTACAACTAACTGGCCTACTTGGAGTCTGAATGCGGCACGGTGATCTAAGAAATTGCATAATGACGCATCAACATACTGAATCAAGAAATCATTTTCCCTAAAAACGAGGAACCTTCACCATAGGTGTGGGAGCATGCAAATTTTTGGGGGTGTGAAAGATTTTCGCCCAAATTTCCCTTAACTTGCCCGAAAAAAGCTCCAAAGAAAATGATGGCCAAAAAAAACGGCTGCATTTCTTGGTGCATTTGTTTAAATCAAAACACAATTCAAGCACCATTGTTGAACTTGCCCAAATCTCCCTTAACTTGCCCGAATAGGACAAAATAAAAACATGACCTCCAAAAGAAAAAAAACGTCCGCACCTTGATTTTGGGTGCCATTTTAAAAAAATCAAAGCTTATACAGCGATTTTGCGAACGTTTTCACAAATTTTGCACAGATTTTATCCGGATTTTCACCAAATCAAAAGTTTTAGGGGTGCGGTTGCACCCCTGCACCCCCACCTCCTACACCAGTGACTCTCACGGAACCCTTAAAACTCTTGGAACCCCACTACACGTTTTGCGGAACCCCTGTTGAAAAGCACTGACCTACATTTTCAGGTGCTCTGGTTAACACCACTGTTTTAACGTCGCTGCTTAATAGCTTTGCGGAAGAAAAACGTTTCAGTCGCGGCGTTTTAGCTAACACTGCCAGATTCTTGCGCTTTTTCTCCTTAGAAACTTTGCCCTTTTAGCTGCTGATGGCATTACAGGTTTCGGCATCGCGCTAGCTAAACACTGCAATCTCGTTTCTGCTCTTTCGTTCTACAAATCGACTGATCAAAAACCTTTTTGACGGACCACGCAATAACATGTGGTGTAAAGCACGCGAATAGTATCGTTTTCGCGAAATTTGTGCAGTAGGCGTGATGCACGAGTAGATAAATCCATGCCAAAATAACGTTTATTAGGAATAGTTACAAGCAAAATTCAAATATATTTGCATTGAACAAAACCGAAAATATTTATATTCAGTAGTGATTACTAAAGCTGGCAAAAAGTCAAACTTGCAGAGAAATCATTAATGATACTCAAGCAACATCGGATATAGAGTTTGTATTCTTGTATCTCTTTTGAATCACGACAATTTTGCAAACGAATACTTTATTTAAAACAAATAAATGTCATCACGGGGGACCCCTTGGAGCGGAGGGCCCGGGGCAATTGCCCCGGTTGCCCCCCCCTTAATCCGGCCCTGGTTAGATCGTTTGTCCAGCGTTAACTTGCTTGCTACAAGCGTTGATTCAAACAAGGTTGCATTGTCTACTTTGTATCCCAAGAAGCTCACGCGTTTGGTGCTGGTTTTACTTGACACGTGCTGGTATAGCTTCTACGGAGAGAAATTACCGCCACTCCGTTTTGAAGTTGACTTGATGTTCGTAAAGTATGTGCTTTTCCACTGTTGCACTGTTTTCGGCCATCGAGGTAACAAAGTGGAGCTACAGCATGAACTCCCGCTGCATACATTACCATAGCGTGTCCCAAACTGTTGTACTTTTCGTTCTAGATTAGTTTCTGATAAAAAACATCATGGCCCCGATGACAACAGTGTGATTACATTGACCTGTTTTCGCGTTAGTTGGACGCCGTACACTACCTAAAAGCATGCCTTGTTGTAATCTGCAATTCACGATATTTCGAAACAACATCCCTGACATTTTCTTGCGACTGACTTTGTTGCTGCTATGAATTTCTGCCTTGTTGTTTTGTTTTCAAAACACGAAAACTCCCTTCGTTTTTCAAGTATCTACCTGACGCCAGGCTCACCCTGCATGTCATGGTTCCTCTCAGGCTTTGTCGAGCGGTTTACGACGCACCGTGTATTTTCCAGTGGACACCGGAATCCCCACCTAAGAAAAAGAAACGACGAGTGATACGAACCGCCGATACAATGATGTCGGGATTTGGGTCGTCGTCGATGTCTGTCGAAGACCCAACCCCGTCACCGGAGCCAGAGGGTACACTTCGTGATGTTCCTTGTGGAATTTCGCGCACATGCTGATTGTCTCTGGGAGATATTGACATAGTCCTTAAAATGCTACACATGCCATGAATTTCCCCGCTCAGGATTGTCATTCGCAAGCCTGCACCGCAGCATCGTTTGTTGCTGTGTGATAGACATCCAAACGGCCCGTTTATTTCGCTTGTAAATGGTATTTTTATGCAGCGGGCCACGTTTTCTTGCAGGTTTTTATTAAATGCTGTTGAATATTAGTAAAATTTTGTGCTCCTGCTTTTTGCTGGGAGCTACTCTCTGAAGCTGACCACACCCCCATTCCTTTTTTTCTTGCGTATGACGATGTCTGTAACGATCACGAAGCACGGTCGCTGACAGTGAATGGAGCGTCAAAATGATCTTGAAGCTGCAAATTAAGATTTTTTAAATGTAAAATACCAGTGGGCTTGTTTGCATTCGGACCATTTTCGATTAAAAGTTGACAACTGTTCAGATGGTTATAATGTTTAAATTTCCTTTCGGGTCTTGTGGTTTTGTTAGTATAGACCAGGGTCTCCAGCCTATTGTGACAGAGAGCCACATAAGCTATTACACAACAGTTCGAGGGCCGGAAATCGTACGTAATGTGATTGTTTCGGGTTATGTTCCATTCTACCAAATCAACAAATGTTTCGGAAATATATCACGTTTTTATTTTTGACAAACTGTCTTTGCGGTCGGATGAAATGGCTCCGCGGGCCGGATTTGGCCCACGGACAATATTTGGCAGACCCCTGGTGTAGTCTGACAGCAAAGCGCGAAGAGACACTTTGGCAACCGACAGCGTACTGAACACCTTGCTACCGCGACATTGTGCGCAGGTTACGAACGATTTGTTGGCGCCGAAAAGATGAAAGCCGCGAAGCCGCGCCGTCCGAGGGGTGGTTGGTTCAGTTACCCCCCGCCGGACGAGTGCATCTTGGAAATGATCAACTCTCAAATACAGGTACGTGCTATTTTTGAAAAGGCAATTTGCAATCAACTTGCGGCCAAGTTCGTGTCAAAACATGCTACTTTGCCTCAAAAGCACGCACTTGAGAACTTTTCGAAAAGACCGGCATGAAATAAAGCTCTTGCGTTGCTTTGGGTGTTTCGTGATGCTGTCGGTTTTGTCCATCGCTTGGCTTTAACAAAGGGATTGTGACGGCACAAACGCCAAAGCTTCTTATCGAGCTATTTAATCTTTTGTGCTGGAGATGAACTGTTTTGTGCGAAGGCTGACCTCTTTTGTGCTGCTCAGTTAAAGGTCCTTTGCTATTGTTATGATCCGTATCATATCTCAAAGTATACCGGGATGCCATATAACATATCCTTGATTTATTTTGCGAGCTGAAAATATCGGCAAAGACCCATGCATAGTTCTGTGCAATTTTTCACTTATTTTTAGTAGGATTTAAAGTTTCTACTCTTTTTTTCTTTCAAATAAAACACTTCGCTACGCACACCTATAAGGATGAGGAAAGCGACGGCAGTTCGAGTATGTCATTCGAAATACTGTTACGTTTTGCCAGTGTCAGCTGGTGACTATCGCAAGGTATTGTCAAGCTTGGGCTTGGCCTTCAGCTGCCACTTCGGCATCTTGCGATCAGTCGCTAAAGGTTTTAAAACGTTTTCAAACTTTCGTTTGTCTTGCAAACAAACAGTGTTTGACTGACGCACTCTTAAGGTCGTTCGTTTGCTGCCTTGCCCTTAACGGTCAATTGGAGGTGATTTGGGACCTCGTTAAAAGTTACTGCTGCCACGACAGAACTATCAAGTATCACGCGCTCGTATTGACACTGTTCAAAAATATTTTCACGTTTCGCTTTGACAATCTTAGGAGATCAATTCAACTTTGCCTCGACTGTCACTAGAAACACTCGCAACTGGTGACTTTCTGTTACCCTTATCTTCGCAACAGATTTATGGGATCGGTGATCTTTGCAACAAACTCTGTGGTCTCGTTGTTTGTCTGTATAATTGTTTTAATTTCTGCTGATGAGGTGTGTTATGCTGAACGTTGGATTCATGGCAAAATAGCAGTGTTGGCGTATTGTTGGGGAACAAGCTTACTTGCAAAAGTCATAGCTAATATCGATCCACAGATTTAATTGTCGAAAATCGATCCGCTGATTTTATTTGTCGAAAAATCGAAACATAAACTCAGATATTCAGTAGTCGACTTGCCTGTGTTGGGCAATGTGGTGTGTAAAAACTATGTGCTGTTAAATTCAATTGTTGCTTGGTACTATTAACTTTGCTGTCAAAAGATACTGCGTTTACCTCGTGCCAATTAAGCGTTGGAAAGTTTGGAGTAGTATTTGGAGTACGCTGTGCCTTATACAAAGTTGGTTCCTCAGGTCAAGTACTTGCCCATTAGTTCGGTTCCACGTGTCGGTCTTGCGCTATTGAGAGTCCAACGAAGAAACGACAAGTGTTTTGCGACGTGTTATCAAACTGCTCATTTTCGATGTCACCGGTCCTTGGGAAGAGAAATTGCTGCGTTTCTCCATATCTGTTTTTCTCACGAAGTGAAACGTAATTATTAATTCGCTTAGACCGATGAGACGCAGAGGTTTTGATGTATTTAGGGCCATATATTGTGTTGAACAAGAAAAGATGCGAAATCAAAACAGCGATCACAGAATAACTTAGTCTGGACAACTTATCTGCTTTCACGTAACAATGTCCAAAACGTCTGGTCGAGATCCACTAAACCTATGGCGCATAATTTCAAATAATTTTCATTCACGTAGAGTAGCGATTAAACATAAACTTGCAAGCTTGTAGTTTTTTAGGCCTAAAGAACATATTCACATTGTCTCCTGATGTGGTTTTGCACTGACTCATTTATAATTGCTTAGCGCGTTTCGGAAGGCCACAAGTTTGCCGTGTACAGTCTCGACGACTTGGTCGACAGTCGTGCCCTGTGCGGGTTGATCAACTCATTCATCCCGGGAACGTTCACTACGGAGGTGATGCTCAATGACAGGTAACTGTGTCGATTTTTTATCTGTATGTAACTTAAAATGAAAAAGGGGAACAATGTGCATTGATATATAACTAATATTGTACTTCATTGTAAACTTTGGTTGTGGAGTAAGAGTTTGAAGAGTCTCTTACGCATTAGGGCTTCTGTCATTCTGTTGGTGATGTGCAACTCCGGCTTCGAGTAAGAACATTTCTTGGTTCGTCGCAGGTGGACAATCAATCTCGCCCTGGAGACAGCCGGAAAAATGCTGTACGCTTCTAACCCGATGGCGTCCGCCGACCTTTCCGAGGCAGACCCGAAGTCTGTCTGCGCTTACATGTGCTTCCTTTTTATGAGCTGCTACAAGCTGAAGCAGTCAAAAGCAGTTCTTAATCGTTTGGTGAGCTATACTGTTCGTTGTGTCACTACTGTACCCGAAGTGTTTCTTTCTGGTTGAGTTAATGTAAAATCTGTTCCAGTTTGTCTCTTGAACTCCCTCAGACCTTACCGCTTGGTATGCTTGTCGGCTTCTATCGCAATCTATAGCTGTTTAATGTGATGTTCAGGAAGACGTCGTTATGTGTCGTTTCATTGTTGTGAGTACATCGGTACTTTGTGCTGCTTGGCTCATGTGTCTGTTCGAGAACATGTTTCTGTGTGTGTGTGTACGCGCGTATGTCGTGTGCATGTCTCGTATCTACTACTCCTGTGCGTGTGTGTGTGTTTTTCTGTGTGCGTGTGTTTGTGTCGTATTCATGCGTGCATGTGTGCGTTGTGTATTTTTTATGTACGCTGTACATTCTTCTGCGGGGATTTATTGCATACCCCCGTATTGGGGAGGGGTTCGTGTGTCAGCGGTTATCGTTGCTATCAAACGATAATACCGAAGTGTGCTTTTTTATCAGAAAGAACTGGTTCTTTTGATTCGCGAGACGGCTACGGAAATATCCAAGTTTCCAGATAATATAGATAGCATGGACGACCTGAAAAAGAAAAAAGCACTTGCGGCGCAGTTGGATGAATATACAGACGGTTTGTTGCTGTGAAAAATGCATTTTGCATATGGTTACAAGATGTCACATCTTGAGGTTACATTTCAAAGCAAAAAGTTTTTGATCAATTATCGTTGCACTTGCAAGCATCTTACCATTCCAAATTTTTGCAACAGTGGTTTTTCATTACATCATAAACATGTGACCTTGACACGATAGAAATAAACCTTTGAACAGGCGTGTATCGTCGCATTTTACGTTTGATTTTCGACGATATAATACCCGAATTGAAAACGTCGTTGTTTGATTGTTTCAACGGTTCGTATCAGAAATGAGGGGCCAAAACGTAATGCGTGAAAGTTTCGCCGTATCTTCGCCAACGTCCGTCGCAGTTTCGAGTTTTCGTCAAGTGTAGATGATTCTCGTATGTTTAGTTGATTGTCGTTTATTTAGTGCAGTTTCATATCTGCACGAACTCACATGGCGCGGGGAGGTATGATAACAATATTTTGTTTGGGATGTACCCAATTTTCTACAACTGCTCATTATACGCCACTGTCACATTATATGCCACTGTCACATGCCACTGTCACTTCTGATTGCGAATAGAGACAGACAAAGTTCAGAGACGACGCACACTGGAGCAGCTACTGCTGAAGTCGATAATAAATCAACAATTTCTCAGTATTCAAAATCGCGTTTTGTTCAGACAAGTGTACCACGGTGTCTCCTGTGTCTGCTAATTTACAACACATGATTAAAAAACAACCTTTTCTTCTCAACTCACGACAACGTTGGTTCGCCAGAGCAACAGTACCTGAAGGCCGCCTACGACATCGAATACATTGAAGAATGGTTGGGTCACATCCGGAAGGTTCAAGTGGAAACTCGTGAGAAGATCGCAGTGAAGATGAACGAACGATTCGATCTTGTTTCAGTTCCAAGGTTGATTTTGAAATTATCAGCGTGCGACGTCAACTGTTACATTCGATGAAGTGTTGCATTTTTTTCACTGAGTCATGTGAATGTTTCTTCACTTCGGAAAACTAAACTTGTGGCTGTATAGATAGCTAGCTCTTCCTTTAAGGTGCTTTGGTATAAGCAAAGTATGGTTTTGATGTGAATACTGGCCATCACATGTTTTTTGTGGGTAGTTGTATTGTTCCACTGGTAGTGATAGACCTGTTCGTTGCGACCAAAGCCTCTTGGGCTAAAATTGAATGGATAAATTATGGTCAAAAGCGATTATTTTTTATTTTTTTGGCTCTTTATTCTTGAAGGTCTGTTTGCAAAGTCCGAAAGCAAATTTTTCTTTTAACAATGTAATTATTTCAATGTTTTGATTGCAGTAATGTGCTTGTCACTGCGTTGCCAGATTGTTTTTATTTTGTTTTCTCAGTGACAGCAATGCGCTCACACATTGTCGCTTTTCCTTTCCAGAAATATGACTATTAACGACCTGTGCATGTCAGTGGCCATAAACCTGCAGCTTACGCAGGGATCCGGCTTCTATCGCGTTTATGAGAAAGAAACCTGCAACGCCGATCGTCGCATTGTGTTACGTCACAAGAAGCGCAAGGAATACCTCGACGACTTCACAGGTGACAGCTTGCCGGTCGTGGCTGGCAGTGATCGGAAATAACCCGCAAGTCGCTCTATGATCTAAAGTTGCTAAACAATGCTCTTTGTTAATTAAACAATGCTCTTTGTCGAATTGGGAGATAGTGAGTGAACTTCAATGAACGCCCCAAATAAACTATGATAAACACAGTCAAAGTGCACTATTTATTAACTCTAAAGAGTTGTTCTCCCTGCTAGCGTTTCGGTTGGCTACGAAGATGGTTAATGTAGCTTTGTGTGACATTTTAAGCATTTCTTCTTTGGCTGATCTCGTGCCATCATGATATCTACTGATCTCAACCTCTGAATGAAACGTCTCTTTTTCAGGCGCTCCCAAAAGTAAAAACATCCGTTCCTTGCTCGGGTTGCCTCAAAACGAAGTCGTTGTGATTGAGCCACCGCTCTACCCGCAATACGAAGTATGTTGAACCTTTGTAAAGCGCCTCTTACATCCTTTATGGCTTTAGGTCAGATCAGCAGTGCCGAGGTTTTTTTGATATCCATCAGAAAATTGGTTGTTCGTAGAGCGCCTCTAGTGTTTGACAAACACGGTTTTGTTGACCGCATGGTTTGCTCTCGTTTCAGCTGTTGCGCGTTTCGGAAGTTTTATTTTAAGTCCATTGTATGGTCGTAACGTTTGCTAAACCCAATCTATTTGTGTTCGTTGAGAGGTGAAGCTGTTGTACATGTCCATCACTCAGCAGAATTTCGATTGTAATTATAGTTTTCGTCGCTTATTACCGCGGCTCAAACAAAATAATTTTAGTAATTTTTGGCAAAAAGGACTTTTTCACTATTGCCAAACTTTTCCCCAAGTGTGCAGCGCCTGGTTGCTTATCTTGACCGCAATGGCATCAGTGTAAACTTCCGCAGCGCTAGTAACCGTGCTTTTAATTGTGGAAGCTTTCCCGTAATCAGTGCTCCCTCTAATACAATTTTACACTGAGCAAATTTTTGTTTCAGTGAGCATGAACATTTTACGGCTAAGTTAGCAGAGTTCTAAATGTATCACAAACTTTGTGAATTATTGGAATAAGTATGAAATCTTTTCGATATACGAACGAAGTACAAATTTAATACAAGTAGCGTCTTGTTTTCGCACATGTGCAATGTTTACACGCTTGGTCCAGCTTTACTGTTGAATCTTTATAGGTTGCTGGGCATGAGATTTCACTGAGGCAAACGGTTTGATGGTATTGCGCAGTCGCGCACCTTAGAGGGAATATTACCCGTAATGTCTATGGTTTGTTGCATTGTCTTTACCCGGTCTCTATGTTTTCAGATCTACGTGGAGAGTACGTCGCGCAACAAGACCCTGAAAACTAACTCGACGTAAGTTCGACGCTTGCAGTGTTTCTCGTCATTTATCGTTTCACTGTGACTTCTCTTTGATAGCGAAAGTGACAGCGTTATATGCATGCATTTTTTTCATTTGGCAATACTGTACGCCAATGTTTCCCGTTATTTTCGCGACTTCTCGTCTGCTTTGTTTCGCGTCGATGTAGTTGCTCATCGTTAAAACTTAACAGCACTTTTAAGTCACGTTTTTCGTATTAAGTGAAAGTTTTTTAGGACATGCATCAGGCGGGTCAAAGGTCATGAACCGTAAATGTACCGCATCTAAGTTCAAAGCTGAGTTCTCATCAGTAAACTTTTGTAACAGCGAACTCGTGCCCACAATTCTTGCACTGGAAGAGTCAAGAAAACAAATGCCTTATATGCGCATGTCTGGCGACAGACACAAAAATCTCGTTCTGGAATTCTAAACTCCGCCAAAAAGAAAAAATACTCTCGTATTTCTCCGTTGAAACATTTCTTGCATCCGTCCATTAACCCGAATGCGAGGCTTGAAAGGCGTTTTTCAAGTCTTCTGTGCGATTGATATTTCAGTCAAACATGACCTTTCAGCTTGAGGGTCAGGTGTTGATCACACTGTGCCGTTTAGCCGGTGAAATGAGATTCGTGATTGGTCAGTCTGGTTCTGCCCGAGTGCCCAGTCATTGTTCGAGGCAGACCGACACTCGCCCACGTGACTGACCAAGTCCAACAGCCACAGGCTGGCAATCGTAGTCGATAGGCAGTGTAAAGTTTTGCGTAACAAAATTTCTTGCTCTTGAAACAAAATAGGGAAATGAAATATTCAAGCTGCGGCCAATATTGCGGCACGTAACACAGACTGGGACGTACGTTTTTAACGCAATTGCTTTTAGTCACAAATCAAAGTTATGGAACAGAAAAGATCCCACGCAACTGGGAATGTTATGTCACTGCTGACTAGTGCGCACACGCAACAACTATTATTGTTCACTACACGTGTTCATGGTATGCTCAGGCAAAGCATCTGCGCACTCGCGTCAAGCTACTTCTCGGAGAGCTCGTCAGCTCAAGATAGGAAATTCGAGAGATCGATTGAAAACCGCTTTTGCCGCTGTGGGACTGATCGCACCAAACGCGAAGCCAAAATAAACGCGTCAAACGCGACACAAAATTCAAACTGCTCTTTCACAATGAAGACAACACTAACGCTTCTGGTCGTTCTATGCATCGATCGTACACAAGCCGCGAGGGAAACGGTTGCTTGTCACGACGATGCAAGTTGTGAGGACAAAATTATTCAGAAAGACAGCAATCTTGCCATAACAACCAACTTTAACTATTTTGTCCATAGGTGTAGCCAAGGGGCCATGTCCCCCAAATTTCTAGCATACTTTGTCATTTTGTGCTTTGAGACGCGGTGTCCCAAACAAAATACTATTGTTCGCTTAAAGTTAAAACATTTGGCATCCAAAATTTTGGGCTGGCTACGCTATTGATTTTGTCCAAGTATAGTCTGAATACTTTTTCAAAAAATCAAAACTGTGGCTTTTTGGGTATGGACCTTCGACCTTACGTAATACCAGTATCACTTGAATCTTTGTACAGCTATGGCCTGAAAATGCAAAAAAAACTTTGTTTGAAAGAGATTGTTTTTAGTAACGTTTCCAAATAAACGGAAACTTTGATTGGAGGAATCATGGACATTGTTGCAACCGCCTGAGGAGGAGACTGCTTCTGTATCCTCTAATGTCTGGTCTGCAAGCATTTACAATTTTCGTCTGCACCCTACAATCCAACGCGCCCGTTCAGCGTAGACACTTCCCTGAAACACGTTCAGTAAAACAACTTTATACTGCAGCCTGAGCAAGCTTAATGTTTTCCAACAGCCACGCAGTGTTGGAGCAAGTGCTCGCCACTTCTAATCCGGGCAGCTTGGTTTGCGTCATTCGTCCCATTCACAAGGCTGCTTGACTGAGTGAACGCAGCACTTGAGATGAAACGATTGGTTCATTGTTAGCAGATGACTTTTCCCCGGTGTCGACGTTCTGTACCAGCCTTGTTTTCACTTCAAGCTTGCTTTGGTGCAACCGAAAGCGCTGTTTTTCAAGTCTTGTTTGAGCCACAAGCTTTTGCTCAGTTCTTCGCGCAAACGCAGGCTACGTCGAGAATCGGATCTTCTATTGTCTTTTGTCGCTGGTAGTGCTTACATGAACGCAATTCCTTTCATCGGAAATTGTATCAAAAGATAAAATTCTTGGCAGACTTTGTGCACGGTTTACTAGTCAGGGCAGATTGTTCTGCAGAAATCGGTAGAGTGCAAAATCAGCTTTCTTTCCTGAACTGGCGCCGAGCAACTGTTGATAAAGTTCATCAACGACGTCCAGTTAGGACACTCTGTGGTTTGATTGAAGTGCGTTTGCTGACGAGTTAGCAACAAAGTGTAGAGCAGCAGGACTCTAAACAGCAAAAGTGGCACTGAGAGATGTTCGTCCGATGTCAGTTCTCTGTGGGATTTCGCTACAAAGCCAAGACCAGCTACCTTTATTGTTTTGCGCATTTTTCATACCCGGTGTCAAGCGAAATTTCTGACCTCTGCGAATTTTCTGACCTGTTATTGTTGTTCAGTTATTTTGCTTGTCAGAATAAAGAAATAAAGTGTAGAAATTACTTTTTTGATGTGTGTTGTGTAAATTAAAACGTTTTGGCAAGATGTCAGGAACCCACAACAAGCTATAGCACGGGAATAACTTCAACCATTGAAAATTTTCGGACTTAGTCATTGACCTCAATTAATTGTTTTTCTTTTTCCTACCCAAACCCTAACCCGACACGCTTACCTAAACACGAATTCCTAAGCCCTAATAATCAGTTTTATCAGCGCATTTGGTGTGTAGAATGTTACTCTGTGCATGCGTACATAGTGTGAAGTCAGAAATTTCGCAAGTCAGAAATTTCGCTTGACACCGGTAATGTTTGTCAGCTGAGTGGCAATGGTACTCAATTTTGCTGCAAATGTTGATGAGTTGCGTGCAGTAATAAATTTGGCATACACTGCTGTAGCGTTACATTTCAGACAACGTGAACGTTCAACATCAGTTGTCGGTGATATCACTTCGATTGGTTTGCAGCAGTGGTTACCAAACTGTGGTACGCATACCACTAGTGGTGTGCGAAGGCCTTCAAGGTGGTACGCGAGACCCTTCTGTTCTTCTACACAAAAATATTGCATTTTGTGTTCACTTGCGGGGTTCTGTTAAAAAATTCCTGCATTTTTGTGTACTTCCCTTTAAGTTTCGAAAAATAGCCGTTATAATTTCTCACAGCCATTTTGTTCATGCCGCATTTGTGTCAAGTCTGGTTTGCCAAACTTTTGATCGCATGATACTGGGTAGAATGAGTTTTCCTGAAGCAAAGTGTTTTCAAGGTGGTACACGGTGAAAATATAGGGCCCACAAATGGTACGCGATCAGAAAATTTTGGGAACCTCTGGTTTACAAAAATCGCACTTGTTATTTCTGCAGCAATGCAAACGATCTGCAAGAAATTTGCGGTCGCTTGGTCGGACAGTTTTTGTACATCTTCATACCTTGCCAACACCTTTAAAGGTGTTGACGTTGAGGAACTGAAGACCTTGTCAACACGACACTGCAACCGATGTTGAGATTTTTCTATCGTCACTTCGGTAACCGAAGAACTGCGTATTTTTACAGTTGCCAATCAGGCGGCAAAATCTTTTGATAAGAATGCACCGTGATGTGTTTTTCTGCATCCATGCAAAGCGTTGTCAGTTAAGCTGGTGCGTCAGTGTAGGCTACAAGTAAGGCACGCTGGTTAAAAATAATTCACGAAATACTGTACAAGCGTTCAAGATATTGCCGTGCAGGCTTTGCTACGCTATGTCGGCGTTATGTTTGACAGAGACACGATAAATTTCCTATTCAGCCATTGATATCAATCACTTCAGTATTGAACATACTCTGTAGTCAGTTTGCCACAATCACGGCAGGAAGGTCTCCCCGGGAAGCGATACCAGGACTATATGTGCACTGTTCTGTGGCGACAGAGACAGTCGCGTCACCTCCACTTGTTGACCAGCTTGCTACATCCCACAAAAGAAAGGCGGACCTGGTAAAATATACTGTAATTCCCAATACTATGCATTCATACTCTGGTCTCACTTCACGCGTACAAACCTTTCGCCTTTTACTAAAGGTTTCCGTGGGGTGGGGCGTTCAATGAGTCTCATTGAATTTTTCTACCTCGCTAAGGCGGGGCTTGCTTTTGCAGTTGTTTGGTCATTTTACGCGTGGTGTTTGTAGTGATAGCGACAGTTTAAGCAATGTTAACACTTCTTTCCCAAAAGCCGAAGAAAGTTTCCGTGAAATGTAACAATTCAATGTTTGATTCTGCTTCAAATGAAAGGTCTCTTGTGATGAAAAATGGTGGCGCAAACATTTGCGAACAAGAAACATATACGGGCATATTTACAGAAACTAGATACGATTGAATAAACCGTACGAACGTTTTGAGATTCGTTCATTCATGTCCTTAAAGGCTCAGACACTCAGAGCGCATGGCTATAACTTTTCGTGCTCTAGTAGAACAATCAAAAGATTTGTCAAATCGCGAATCAAATCAATCGCGATCGTGTTAAAGTTAATGGAAGCAAAGTTAAAGTTAATGGAATGCAGTGATCAAATCAATCGCGATTTGATTGTTTATTTTTGCTAGATTTTACTGTCTACTTGTATGCAGACAGTTGGTTTATTGAAGCTTTTATTGAGTTCTTTTGACACATATTCAGCATTATCAGTTGTCACTTGCATCGTCTTTCAAGCAGCAGAAGTATTTGTCGTTTCAAGTGAGTATTTAGAACGGGCCCGAAGTTTGTTTGCAGATTGAAAAAAAAAACACTTCGAAACAGCTTTTTCTGCGTCAAATATTTCATCCAGAATATTTTCAATGTAATAAATACTACGGCCAAAGCAAACGATACAACTGACATCTTGCAAACGTTTCGATAACAACTGTTATCATCTTCTGTGCATAGCAATAGTGTAGC
>JGI24021J15306_10005697_pt1 | contig 14834 bp, 8 predicted proteins | sample Ectturendosymbi1_FD_15306 | JGI IMG/M metagenome (IMG submission 15306)
GTTGAATGTTATTTTTTGACCTGGCATGTCTGCTGAGGCTTCTTGGTAGATTTTTCATGTCACAAAATCCTGTTGTAGTCCACACATTTTCATAGCAATTTTACGCAACGCGACTTGTCGGTCACGCCATGATGCCATATCAGTAGAAGAGAATTGCCTAACTATGTCGTAACAATCGAACGTTTTCATTGAGGCAGCGATATTGGCTGCCTCCCTTCGCCGCTTTGCCACTGTAGCTGCATGTCTGACCAGCTACTGATGCGGCAGAACACTGCATATTCAGTATGTTATGCACAACGTGAAGTAAGTGCCAGTCTATGGAATGCGAGAGCATATAGTAGAAGGAGTACATACAGTAAAAGTGTACACAAACATTACACTGTTTCTGACATGAAGGTTACAGAGCTGACATAAAGGTAATCATATGGCAAGCGCTCACCACCACAGTTTGTGACAAACTGCTCAGTGCGAAAGCCACCCGGTGAGAGGAACGCAAGCAGTCGCTGCCTCCCTTCATGGCTTTCCCCTGAATTGAAGAAAAAATACGCAAATTAAGATGTACTGACTATGAAAATGGTTAGAATCATACAATAATTGCACCTTTTCAACATGAAAGGATAAATTTGTATTCAGTTTGTTATTTTGGATCCCTAATTCGTTTTGCACATTTCATGATTATGGTAGGGGAGGAACTTCCTTCCTTGCCTCCCCTGACTGCTCGTCACTGATTTTTCATCATTCAGATTTTAAAACAACTTTCTTTCCCTGAAAAGCAGAGTTGCCCTGAAACTTTTCACTTTGTGGAAATATTTTTTATCTTTCAGGACTTTTGAGCAACTTGCGCTTGCCCTGAAAACAAAGTTTTCCCTGAAAATTTTCACTGTATTGAAAATAGTTGTTTTTACATTCAGGGTGTTTGAGTAACTTGTGCTTGCCCTGAAAAATAGAATGTGCCCTGAATTCACTGTATTGAATATATATTTTTTATCATTCAGAATTTTGAACAACCTGCGCTTGCCTTGAAAAACAGAATTTGCCCTCAAATTTTTCACTGTATTGAAATATTTTTTATCTTTCAGGATTTTTGAGCAACTTGAGCTTGCCCTGAAAACAGAGTTTGCCCGGGATTTTTCAAGCCCCCGCCTCGTACGCCACTGGATGTAAACATTTATGTATGTAAATATTTCGTGCGGTAATCTTTCACCTAAAAAAGTATATATACTGCATATAGCAGGCTATAATAACAAATCTGATAATATAATCTCAGTGATGCAAAGGAGGTTTCACTGTTCACTTCACGTTTTAGTTCTTCTTAGAATATATACAAGGCTTCAAACGTTAACTCTGTCGGCACTTGCGGGGGTCCTCTGAAGGTGCTGGGATCCATTTTGATAAAAGAGGTCAAATAGGCTTAAAACTGGTTCTGGTTGGGAAACGTTTAACTTGCAGCCTTCATTGTGACCTGCACACAGGAACGGATCCAGGGGATGTCGATTGGGGCGATCCCCCCCCTAAAACCTGCGAAAGTAACTTAACCGACCACGATTTTGTACAATTCGCAAAACAGCATTCGTGATATAAGGTCATTTTGCCGCCCATTGTGTTGTCGCAGCAGTGTTGTGAAGTTTACTTCGTATATCTTACAGCAGTGAACCCGTAATGAGACTTGACTACGAAATACTGCTGAAATTGCCCCTCCTGAACTTACTGGCTGGATCCTCCCCTGCCTGCACACTTAGTCTAGATTAACGGTGCACAACCTGCGGCTGTACGGGCGCATGCGGCCTTTGATAACGAAATTTGCAGCCGTCCACATGTAATTTAAAATATAAGATTTGGCGGCCGTGCTGGCGTACATTGAAGCAAAACAAACGCAAGGCAAGAAAATCAGTCGACACGATGTGTAACAATCTGGAAATGTCTGACATCTTATTATATTTTTAGACACAAGTAAATGACATATACCGGATATAACCTACGGTTTAATTAAACGTATCTCATAAATATAACTCGAACACATTGGCGGCCGTACTACATATAAATAAAAGTAATGCAGCAGGCAATAGCAAAAGGTTGTTCACCCCTGGTCTAGATGTTGGACTTCCTCCAATTACACATGAGAGTGTTATTCCTTGCCTTTGTTCGTTACCAATAGAACCATCGCCAGAGAGTCTTCAATTAGAGGGACTTCAGGTTTGTGCAGGGGGGGCATGACATCACAAAATTTGACAAAAAATCCACTGTTTTGTGGTGCTTCACGGTTCAATTTGGGGAGGCTTAGGGCTTTTTTGGGGGCTGATAAGCCCACCAAAGACCCTGTGGCGACGGAACGGGTTACCAACAAACGTCTATTTCGAAAACTTTATTTCCAAACCATGCCAGGTAAGACAAAAGCCTTTTTAATACTTAGCAGTGATTACAACGTCTTACGTTCGACTGCAGTTGTGTTGAACAACTTTATTCAGTACAGCCATTGCCAAGTTGTATAACTGTTTCGCTCAACGCCCCTTTAATAAAATCCCTCACCACCTCCACATCATATCTAAACATATCGTTTGCCCTTGCGTTAGATTTTCAGCCAAACACCTTGCCACAAATTCATCAAAATGAGAAAAACAACTTTTCTAAGCTTTTCTTGTTGAAACGAATTTTTCTATGACTGCTAATGTCAAGTATATTGTTTAACGAAGGAGACTTTTACGAAACTCACACTGCCTATCAGCTGTCTCTGATTCACTCACTTGCAGTTCAAACCGATATAACCTGAACTCAAAGTTACCCACGCAAGTACACCAACTGCACTATCCCTCTTCATGAACGTCATTTTCCGACACCATTACGTCATGCAGAAAAACAACAGTTGCATTGAAACTCAGTAACGTTACCTTTGTAGAGTTCTTCACTTCAATCGCCAAATTTTAATGTTGAAAAACCCTGCCCAGGAATTCCTATTTTACTGTACGCGTCAGTAAAAGTAGGGTATAATTCTACCAATGATTTGCATACATCTTATTGGGACACGTGACATCCATTATTCCCAGACCAAACTATTTTTTACATTCATATGTCCATTGTTAATCACTTTCGCAACAAAATTGTATCTGCCCAGCGAGACGTACATATCATACAAATTTTATGCAGGGTACCACCAAAAAAGGATTGTTTAGAGGAGATATTTTGTTTGTGCGTAGAAAACGTCATGCACGTGTTAGATACGTTTATTTCTGATCAAGTCATGGTGTTGGAAGACTCTTCACATATAAGGTATTGGTGGTAATATCTGGCCAAACAGGTTTTGCTCTTAAAATTGCATTGAAATGTTTACTTAGTGAGGTGACCAAAATTTGCTACACATTAGGTAACCCTGGCTAGTATAGTACCCATTCAACCTATATATAGGCTTTCAGGGACATTTTTGTAAAATAACTCTGGCGCTATTCCATTTTTCTCTGAAAATCTGGAAAAGTTATGGAAGCACAGGTTTCTAAGACTAAGTATATGAAATCAACAAAAAAACAAGACCCTGGGTAGTGGACCACCCACGATTCCTGAGCAGGGTTTTATTGACTAGGCTATAGCTTATGGCACTCATTGGAAATATCCTGCTGAATATTAAAAAACAGCATAAGATGCGCCAAGAAATGTTTTTTTACAATTTTGGTGACGGCAATTAGGGGTAGGCCAACGCCTAAATTACGCTTCTTACCGGGGAAGTTAAGGTGAACGCTCTTGCCCAAGAAGCGCTACGGCGATTCACTCAGTGGCCGTGGATCCACCACTCACTCTTTACAATTGAGAGGCGGGCACTCTACCACTGGGCTACCGGCCCTCCAGGGCGTGGTACTGGGATCAACCCAGAAGGACACTAAAACGTGAAACAGTCCTCAACCTAAATTTAGTTAAAAACTATCAGGTTTCGAAGCGAAAAAGTAGCTAAACAACGCTTTTTTAAGAAATCCACTATGTTAATAATGGTGATCCGCTTTGCCCCTAACAAAAATAATAATCAAAAGGTTGTATAGAAGAACCAGCGGTTTGGTGAGGCACTAACTGCTATGAAAAGATTTCTCTTATCAATTTGAAAGTTCCAGCAATTTGCACGGTTCAACAATACCCTAATGTTATAAAATTTCATGAGGGAAAATTGAGGTCAGTCTACGACAAAATAGTACACGAACAAATAGACAAAAAATGCTTTAAAAATACTAACATTTCAAACTATCTCCCAAGTTGGCACTTCCAGCATATTTGTGGTTGAATACCAATCATTTATAAAATTTTCGATCAGATAACCTGGCTCAAGATAAATCTTGTAAGGAGATAATTAACGAGCAAGACAAAGAAAAATTCAAATAAGTTTTCTTAAAAATGATTAGAATATAAAATTTCATCTCTATTCTTTCAAAGTTTCTACAAATGTCAAAATTGCTATGCAATGTTTTGAAAATTACGGGGGAAATACCCCAAATGCCCCCCCTGCTTGCGCGCCTGATACCCATCAATGACTTTGACTGGGTAAGGTAGGCTTATGATTTGTTGTAAGACTCACCACAGGTCTGGATCTTGGTAATTAACTCCTAAATTAATTCCACTTTCTTCTACGCACCAAATGCTTGACATATTAATAGGGCATAGGCGTAGATTAAGGGCGCAGCCTGACCAAACAACAAAATAAATGTGGTCAGTCCAAAACCTAATTTTTTTAGCAGACCATTGATCTCTCCGCATCAGTGATAAAACCATATTCATTTAGCGACTACTGAGCGAACAATGCCAAAAAATTTATCTAAATGTGGAGCTGCACACCAAACAATTACAAGTAGATATGAACAGTTCCGTAGTAGCCCAACTCTGCCCCCGACCAAAATGCAGGCTACTAACTCAACTGGCAAACCGTAGTCATACAGCAAAACAAAAGAAATCACTGTATAGTGGCACAGTAGCACACATGAAAATATAACAATAACCATGAAAATGTCATAAACGTTGTCACGTTATAGTATTATCAAAACGGCTTGGAGCGAGTCTTTTGGCATGCAAAAGCCTTTATGACATCATCCAAATCTAGAGGTCACGCACATGAAGTTTCGATTGACGACATGGCTAATGAGGATAGCCTCCAACCAGTCATATGAGACCTGTTTGATTAGCTTCAATTTGCTGAAACTTCTTTCAGCGCTGGCAATAGTATCGGGTCAGTTTAGCGTAATCCGAAGTGCAATAAATAGGTTAGGATAAACGTTATCAAGACGTGTCTTGAGAATAAAGCTTAACAAAAGGAATTGGGTCTTTCATTGTCATTTGCTTAACGACGATTATTTAGAGATGTTTTAATAAAATGTAAACTTTAAGAAAAATTTGCAGGAAATCAGAATCTAGCCTATCGTTCAGTTATGAAAACACTATTACCGCAGGAACAAACTTGAGGCCGATCAAAGCAATGCGCCGCGATGAACGTTTACTTTCATCAGCGCTTAAGTCAGCGTTTCTTAACCTTTTTCTACCTCAGCACCCATTTTGGTCACGCATAAGCAGTCCACCAACCCCTACCATTGGCTAACACCTGGTTACTATAAGGATAAAGTAAAGACAAGTGCAGTACATCTTGATCATATGCTTGGTTCATTCTCCCAAACAAAAACAGCAATTATGGCAATATCATTGACAAAAACAATAAAAAAATAAATGAAAGCTCATGGAGAAACTCATTTCACCGCCACATATATGACCTTCCCCAGAACCCCCTGAAATTGATTTCAGCACCCCAGGTTAAGAAACCCTGGCTTAAGTGGATTTTGCTAGAAAAGCATGAGTATCGTGTTTTAACTGGCCGAAATACGCATGCATAAACCTTTGATAATTTGATGATTGTAGCTTTTTATTTGAATTTGAATTTATTGACAAACAGCCAATGAAGGCAGGCCAAGGCCTGAAGAGCTCATTGGCACCCAAAGACTAACACAGAAGAAAAAAATAAACCTTTCTGATGTTTAGACTTGAACCTTTCTGATGTTTAGACTTGTTAATCTCCTGGTGCATGGCAGATGTTTAGATTAATAACATTTTGTATCTCAAATAGGCTATAAATGTTGACAAATATGGACCAAGGGGGCCTCCGTGGACGCAACATGGTTAACATCCATAAACCACTACTGCCCGACTCGGTTGGGACAAGCTTAGCAGTGATTGCTAAATAAACTCTTCTAACTACACCATTAACTCCCTCTTGCTGTCTGAACAGTAGGCTGCGCAAATGTGTAACTTTGGTCTTAAGCACTTGAAGGTATCTTGCTTCTATGCAGTACAAAATACGACGAGACTGCTTGCGTTAGCCATAAAACATTTATTCACATCACTACACAAAATACATTGGTTAGGTGTAACTCTGACTTCTGGACGTATACAACTACGCATATAGGCTAGCTTCACGTTCATCACTCCAAGCCATGAATGGTGACGCTTTACGCTCAAGCGCAGGGCTCTCACAACTGCAACTCCAAAAATCCCTGGAACAGTGCCACAAACTCCCTGTTTTACCTAAAAAATCCGTAAATCTGTGGTGATGCAACATAAAATCGGAGCGCAATAGTGTGTTAAAATTTGTTAAATTGAACCAAACAACCAAACATTTTAAAAACTGAACCAAACATGATTTGCAAAATAAACTGAAATGATTCATTTTTGCACATTTTCAAACTTTTCCGGAAATCCCTAAAAGATCCTTAAACAGGGTCAAAAGTTCCAATTTAGCGAAGAAACCCTATGAAAGTGAGAGCACTGCTCAAGCCTCAAATAGGTTTATTACCCCACAAATGTACCAAAATTGATAAGGCGATATTATTCTAGGTAACAGCAGCAGGTACCACTTTGACTACAAATTACAGGACAAAGCAGAATACACATTGATAAAAAACACACTGATTTCTAGTCCACATTTCAATTTGGGTGTTGAAACTTTGTTTAGGGGGCTAAGCCCACAAACGCACTGATTTTTGGCCCCCCCCTGTGTCGTCTGTACTAACAACTGAAATCACCGGAAAACAAGCAGAAGATTTTTTGATAAACGCTAAAAACATAAACCTAATAAAAATCAAATGAATACTAAATAGCGAAATACAAGCTAACACGGGGGCCCATTTTGTGCATTTAGCCTGCCAGGGGGGGCGGCACGCACACCTTCACCCCCGTCAGTTACGCCACTGGCATTGACACACCTATAACTTTCAGATACCTTGCAATCTGTTTCATCGATAAAGCGCATGTGACAAAAATGAAAAAACTTGAATTTTTTACCAGTGGATGTGATTTCGTTATTTCAAAACTCATGGATTTGAAAAAGACTTAAACTGCCTACTCTGGAATGGCTAGATCACCAGTTCTCAAACTTTTTGAGCACGACCCAAATCTGAGTTTGGTGAAAACGCCTCAAACAACGACCTAAGCCTGAAAAAACTTATGAAAATATAATGGTTGTATGAGAGATTTTGACAGTAAATTGCTTAGCTCGTTCTTAATGCCAGCAATCTACTCTTTTCTCAAGTACCTAAGCTACCCACAGACAATCAGTTGTAACTTTGAAAACACCCAACCCCGGTTTGGATCACCTCAGCGCGACTCATTTTTTGGCCCTTCGCGACCCTTGTTCGGGTTTCGACGCATACTTTCGGAACCACTGGGCTATATCAACTAACCAACCGATGTGTTAAGCTGCGGCGACAAGTATTTCTTAACTTCACTGCAGACCCGTGGTGATAAAATCGATTGTGGCTTCGTTTTCACAAAACCACAACCATTTTCACACTTTGTGTAGACTGAGTGGGTCAAACGTCAAACATATGCACGTTTGTTTAGAGGACATGTGTAACTTCCGCATGTCCAAGTGTTTAATGAAATAAAATCCAAACATTTTTCAAAGGCGTTGAGGGCCTCTAGCCTTTACGTTTTCACCTGCATACATCAACCAGTCGCTCAAGAGTTGGATAAGATCCACGTCTTATATGCGCGCAAGTTTAGTAGACCAATTTCGGGAGTCGTCTTAAAAGCAACGTCACTACTCGGCTTCGACTAAACGTGTGTTGGTATACATCAGCAGGTGTGCAAATATAAAAAAACGCAATCGAAATGGCCGCCACGATGACTTCTTGCTCAACTGCAAAAGTGGCTGTATAAGGCATACTGCAGATCTTGTACTACAGCAGCGAGATTTTCACAAGCGCTTTTGCAAGAAAGTTTTACGAGAAAATGGTGACTTTGATCCAAAGTGGAAGCTTGGAACTTCACTAAAAACAAACTTGAAAAACTTGTCAATTCAATGAAGATAGACTTTCATTTGCCAACTTAAACCTGAACATAATTATTCAGAAAAAAAGGATCAGAAAAATTCACCTTCATTGATGATGCTTTGAAAACACGGGGGATTAAATATTCACATGTTGAGACTTGGTTGTTGTTTGCCCCCCCAATAAAAATCTTCGGCTACGCGCCTGGCTGCTAGCACATACGGTTGCATGACTTGAACTTTAATCCCTGAAGCAATAAAGTAACAGCTAAACTACCACTTACACTGACGGTTAGTGAAGGAAGTTGCAAGTTTACATGAAAGACTGGAAAACCTGTTTCAACAAATTAGGTCTAGAAACTCATGCTGACTAATCTAGCCTAAACTAACTGGACTTGGGCTAACCTAATGGCCAGTCAGTGTCTAATTTTTGGATTTCCTACAGCACATTTCTCCTGATTTTTACAAGCTTACGTTGTGGCGTAGAAGTTGAAACATATTCAACTCGAAATCAAATTTCTTTCACCACACGCACTGAAGCAGGAAGTAACGTCATGAAAACAGATGCACCAGGCTGAAAAACTCACTGCTAGGCGCTGTCCGCCTGTATTAGGCTTAAATACACAGTTTCTGGGGTAGATGTATGTTCTGAGAGACGGTTGGAAAAATTTGAGAGACCGTTTCGGTCCCTCAAAGCGCCTTAGAAACACTGGATATCACACTCTTCTTTTGAAGGCTATACATTTTTTTCTATTTATTATTATTCTACCGAAACCATTTAATTGTGAGAATGCTTTTTATGCTTTTCAAATTGNAATATCCTCAAATATCACGCTTGGAAGAATGATTGATTGGGATGTTGTTTTGTAATCAAAATATGTCTTTTTAAAGAAATTAAAAAACTATTTCTTTAATTCTGCGCAAACTGCACATACGTTCTTCGCAAAAGATAGTTCCACGTCTTTTCAATTTCAGTAGTTCATATTGTCCAAATATGCTTGACTTAAAGCTTCCATTTTAAGCCTGATCGAAATGTTAACAAGTTTGATTTTTTGAGTATTCACACGCCGCAGATTTGAGAACTTTTAGCAAATGAACAAGGCCAACTTGCACACGAAGTCATCGCTCACGTTGATTGGCTTCCAATCGATAATGTGGAAAGAAGCGAACAATTGTTGCTTTCTTCCGCAAAAGAACAAAGGGCGATATCCAAATGACATGCAACGAAATTGTTGTAGGGGCAGGCATACTGTGCTCCCAATTTTGCAAAGTGTGCCCGTTTTTCCTCTAGGGCAGGGGTCTCAAACACGCGGCCCGCGAGGGCCTTTTGTGCGGCCCGCGATGCATTTTGGGAATTTTCAAATAATTAAACATTTCGTTGCCACGTGCCTTGAAAATAGATGCCGCGATATAATTGAATCAAAAATGAATAATACCCAATGCGGTTTTCGTCCCGGCCGCAGAACTACAGACCATATTTCACTCTCCAGCAAAATTTTCAGAAATCTTGAGAGTATGCTAAAGACGTCTTCACATGCTTTGTCGAACTCGAGAAAGTATACCACCAGGTTCCTTGTGAAAGGCTACGGGGAGTGTTGCGTGAGCACGGTGTTGATGGTCGCATGTTACTGGCCGTCAAGTCACTGTGTTCCTGCTCAGACGTTTGCGTCCGTGCAGGGAGAGTTAAATCACGACCGTTCATCGTTGGGGTTGGACTCTGACAAGGGTGTGTGCTGTCACCGCTCCTTTTCAAAGTCTATGTCAGTGATTCTCAACCTTTTCGCGGAAGGGAGCCAAATCAAGACCTACGGTTTTGTTGGAGAGTTTCATTAAAATTTTTTAATACAATTCAATTTACACGCTTTATTTTACAGCAGAACGAAGTCTGTTACATAAAATATTAGACGTTTTATTGAAAGACAGCTGAGGGCCGCACAAAGGATACTTACGAGCCGAATGTGGCCCTTAGAACCACGTTTGAGAACCACTAGTCTACATGAATTGGTCAGACAGTCACAGCCGAGTCGACGAGGGTGTCACAGTCGGCAGCTGCATGATCAAACATTTACTTTTTGGAGACGATTTGGTACTGCTAGCATCTTCTCAACAGTCTCCAGCATGCACTCGCTCGGTTTCTGCTGCGTGCGACCGAGCCGGAATGAAAATCAACACTAAAAATACCGAGGTATAATGTCTCTCTGCAAACCCAAGGCAGTGTATGCGGCAAGTGAGCAACAATACACTGCAGCTGGTGGAGGAGTTCAAGTACCTAGGGTGGTATTTACGTGTGACGGAAAGCGGAGCGCCAGGAGATTGATACACGGATTGGTAAAGCTAACGCAGTTCTGCGTGAACTTTATCGCTCTGTGGCCACAGAATGGGAGCTTGCAAACACCGCAACGCTATCAGTTTTCAAATCGATCTTTGTTCCGATCCTTACCTATGGTCATGAATCTTGGGTAATGACCGAAAGAATATTAACTCAGTGTAAGCACCAAATATGGGATTTTTGAGTAAAGTCCACCGTGTGACAAAGGGGCGTACAGGGGTTAGATTGTGCCCGGGGCAAGAAACAAAGTTTGGCGCCTCCATATTTCAACCTAAGGTATTTTGGGAGTAAATGTATTGCATTGACGAAAAAACGTACGATATTGTTGCGACTTTTCGGCACCCCCCAGTGATTCGGTACCCGGGGCATTGTGCCCCCCTCATTAGGCCCCTGGTGTGACACTTCGCGACAAAGTGCGTAGCTGTGAAATTCGCAGAGCCAGGAATGTCGAACCACTTCTCCTAATTGATGAGAGAACACAACTATCTTAGTTCGGCCATGTGTCCAGAATGCCGAACGAAAGAATGGTGAGGCAAGCCCTGCTGACTAAACCCACGGGAAAGCGACCCAGATGTCGTCTAAGGCCTAGGCGGAGTAGCTGCATCTCCGACCTTGCTTGGTCCGGTCTTGGTGTGGAGCCAGCAGAACTGTCTGAAATTGAAATTTCATTTGAAACAATCGTGTTAAGAAAACATCAAGCGAGCCAGATGCCGTCATCAAAAGAACCACATCTGGCTGGCGAGCCACAGGTTCCCGAACCTTGAAGTAGGGAATTCGTGTGGGAAGTGAAAATGTGTTCCTTCTTTGGTCAAGCCCTTTTTAAACTCCTTGTCAACTTTCGTCAGCATTTTCCAGACAAAAGTCTTGAAAGCACTCGTGACGCGGGCTACTTTTATTTTTTGACGATGTTCGTGTGCACTTGTAATATTTCGACTGGTGACTAAGCCTTGAATATAATACGCGGTGGATTTTGCAGCAAAATTAGTGATGTAACCTACGACCATTGACTTTAAAGGAGGCTTACATATATCTCTGACACGAAATGAAACGCGCCTTAAATACACAACTTTGCATTTGCAAAATTTTTGCATGCCTGCCGTAAAGCATGCATGCACGATCAGTGGCGTAGCCAGCCCACAATTTTTGCTGGGGACAAATCTTTTTACTTTAAGCAAGCAACTGCTTGTTGTTTTGGGCCAACTTCGTTTATTGTTGTTCTTGCTTCTTGTTTGTTTCTTACTACATTGGCTGTTTTTCTCCGTTTTATACTCATAGCAGTCAGGAATGACAATGTTGTCATCCGATTCGCTTGGTTGTAGCGAAAAAGCATTGTAAGAAAGTACAGCTGAACTTCTGACGGGGTCAAGCACGGAAAATCTGGAAACCACAGCGTCGTCATTTAGCGCAAGATTCATTTTTTCACCAACTAAGTGTGCCACCTTCAAATCACACCTTTGCAAACAAGCAGCTGTGTCTTCACGAGAAATCACACAAATTGGGCTGAACCATTCCGAACAAGTCTCACACTGCGTCATTCATTCGCACTTATACTGTAGGCAGATAAATGACATGCCGCAATAGCATTGCTTTTCTTTACACTTACAGATGTTTAGGGCGTAAGAGCAAAGGTGCGCAAAGCTTGCTAGACTTTCCTGCTTTTTGGGAACACCCTAAGTGCATTTGCGCGGGCTGTCTTGAACAACATTTGCTTTACATTCCTTCCGTAATTTGAGAATCTTTCCTTCGGAGACGTCAACGTGTTTCAATTTTAAAAAACAAACTGCACACTTACGCGGTAGAGAGATGTGTGCGAAAAATTAGGCACTAAAAGCGCATCTGCTAGACACATTGGATCGATACTCAGCTTACATTCAAACTTTCTGCCATTTCTATTTTCTGCTGTTATATGGCATACGTTAATAAAACATCGTAGCGAAACCTTTTGCAGTATGACAACGATCACTACTTTTCGAAGTAAGGATCACTACCTTTTGAACGCTCACTACCTTTTACAACGATCACTGCCTTACGAAGTGATAAGAATCAAAACTTCACGGCAATCTCCTCTGCCTACAATTAAAGGAGCTAAGTTGCAAAGCAAAAGTGAAAATAGTGTTTGTTGTGAATGCACATTATGTAACCCCACACGTAGCTTCAACTACAGCTAACTCCCATTTAAGTACGACCACAATTAAGTTCGCATCCCGGATAAGTACGAAAAAATCTGTCACAAACTCTGGATTAAACTTTATCAGCAATTTACTAGTTTTAAGCACCGAATCATATCAACTGGCCAACCGGCAAGATTAAATGGCTGTTTTGCTACAGTTTATCGTTTGAACGTGTCATGCAAGGACCTCTGATGCCTGTTTTGCGTTCACTTGTGATTAGTTTCCAGTCTCCTGCCTTAGTTTTCATGAAAGTAATTGAAGGTGCTTTTCAGATCATCATAAGCATCTGCTACTTACGTTTGTACATCTGCACATAGCAACTGATATTCAATATCGAGCTTTTTTGTATATTGATCAAAAAATGACGTTGTTCTCAATGGATGCCATTGTTGCCCACTGGTAGATTTCAATACCAAGATGCGAAAAATGGATATATTTTGAAAGTTCTTGGTGCGAATATTTTATTTGGTGTATTTGACATCGTGGTGAATTTCAGCTATATTTTGCAGTTGTCTGTTTTATGACATCCATAAAATGCTGAAGTTCTGTATTCTGTGAAACGTGCAACAAATTGATTTACAAAATATTCGGCACGCTGTAAGCGCTGCCACGCTCCTCTGCTCTGAAGTCAAAGAGGACATAGATTATAATCATTAATTGATTTTTTGCCGACGTTGTCAGTCTGCAGTGCTTTGAATACCGGCTATATTCAGAAGTTCTGCAGGCGTTGGTTAAAGATTTTAGGATACAGGCAAAGTTTTGCAAGTTTGGTCGAAGATTGTTGTCAGTAAAATAAACGACCACGTATTAGATCAACAAGGTTTCAATATTGCTGTCACCTTGTGGATTTTTAAACATCGACTTAGTGCTCGGTTGTGACAGCCACTGGAGCGGAACGGTAGTTTATCGTATCTCGTCAATATTATTCCTGCCTGACTGCAAGCGCCTGCTGGTAAGATATAATTAAAACGCTCCAGGCTTTTCACGACGTCCAATACACAAGCAAAAGTGCCGAAGAGAATGCAAAATCGTCACCAGATGGTTACGTCACAAATGCCTAAAGAATTTATGAAACAGAAACGGCTCGTCGCGCAGTGCCACCTGAGGAGATAGACTCGTCATCCTGACGGTGGTCGACCGCTGTAAGAACTGGGCTTGGCGCAGGGCGTTTAGAAGGCAAGTCACTTACGTGTCGTTCGGCCGACATAAATAAAGAGCTTAATCTTACATGCAAGCGATGCGCGGCATGTCCTGCCTGTGTACGTCCACCGCTTGCACAAGTGCTGTGAGCCGGGAACCGCTGTTGACCAGCGCCTTCACTACCATCTGTCGCAGCAGCACGCTTTTTCGAACATCATATGGATCAATAGAAACACGTCAACCCCGGAAATGGAGTCGGGCAGTTCGCACCAACACAAAGTTTAATCGCACTCCATTACTTCTCCGTTTTCTTTGAATTTTAGTAATGGCAACTATAATTGTTTCAAAGACGTTGGCTTAGCTACAAGGCAAGTCAAGTGACATTGATAAACCTCTTTGAGCGTGTTTCTAAGAAAATTTGAATTGCAAAACATAGACCAATACAGCCAGTCGAACAAGCTTATCGTATAAAATTTTCCACAGTCTACACTTAGTGTGAATGGCATTACAAAGTCTCATGGACGTGTTTTATATCTGAGCTATATCTTCGTTAATATTTAGGTCTACTACAAGCTTTGCAGTTTGCAATCGTTTCGTAACGCAGAATCATCATCGTTTGCAGGTAGCCGAGGTGACCATTAAAACATTTTAAGGAAATATTTTACCGCATGCATTTCAATGCAGGCCGGAAAGGTTATTACCAGAATTTTAGGGTATAGTCGAGGCCATTCCGACATGAAACTCTCTTTGAAGACATAATCACGCCTCTGCTTTTCGTGAAAGGTTGTAATGACGTTTATTGGATACTGAGCTCTCAGTTGACAAAGACATTCAGAGACAACTGCGATATCAATATTGCGCAGCAAACAAGCTGCGAGCCTCTTTTTCCCGTTGTTCAAATGCAGTTAAAAACGTA
>JGI24021J15306_10005698_pt1 | contig 14833 bp, 11 predicted proteins | sample Ectturendosymbi1_FD_15306 | JGI IMG/M metagenome (IMG submission 15306)
CTGCTTCATGTCCCTCACCCAAAAGCCACCACTGGTGCTATTCACGCATACGGACTGGTTGTGTATATTGCACAGTTAACTGCAACCTTAGTCGTCCAACTTACGAGGAGCACTTCGAGGCTTCAGAAAACTGAAGGTTTTACTCTTTTTGAAGCTATTGAGCATTTCACGTCGGATTTCATCACAACCTGCGTCCATCATTGTTTTGACAGCTAAGAAGGCTTCGGTTGCAGTGACGGCATTTTCTCCCACAATTTCCTCTCCCAAATGAGCTTCTTGTGTGCCGGATGGTACTGACTGGGTTCCAAAAGTCGTTGAAATACTGTTCATCTGCCAAGGNTGTCGCCTCAATGTCGAGTAAGGCACCATTTTGATCTTCGATGGATCCAGCGGTATGAGATTTTTGCTGCGGTGATGCCGGGTGATTTGCCAATAATTAGAATCCAGGTTATACACGAAATTATCGCAATATTGCATTTTGCATTTTTTCACGATGAGTATTGCGTCCTAGCTTACCGTACATATAAAGAAGATTCGGCTTTGTCCTGAAGCCATGCTTTGCGGTATCCGGACTACAGCCACCCGGAGAACTGCCACACGACAACGGCCACCAAGGACAATCGCCACCTAGGACAACTGCCACCTACGACAATCGCCACCCAGGGTAACTGCCACCCAGACAGCTGCCATCCCATGGTGTAGTGGCGTTGGAGCCCGTTGGAATGACGTTCCCACCAGGGCTGCGGAGCTGTCGTAAAAATGACACAGCTCCGGCTTCGGGTCCGGAGATCTTCTTTTCATGAACATGGCTCCAGCTCCGAAGCTCTTGGTCTTCATGAGTGTGACTCCTGCTCCGGAGCTCTATTTTTTCACTCCTCCGGCTCCAGCTCCGGCATCTGTTCGTTTTCACAGACTAATATTTTAATTGTCGTGGTGTGCCTCAAGTTGAATGGAAAAGGATTTAAATCAAGTACACAAAACTAAGAGAATATACCAAACATTTTTGAGTAATTTAATCTGGTAGCTTTTTACAAGCAACGCTGTCACCATGAGGGAATCAGCGAAAAAACAACAGTCACAGGTTCAGACGATTCAGAGAACAGTTACTAGCGGAAACGTAACTCAAGATAACGGTAATCTAAACAATTTCTGGAAAGGCAGTCGCTGGTTTTGCCGTCAATGCTTGGGGTCTTTTGTTATTTTCTTATGACCAGAACCAACAAAATGGCTGTTTGGAAAACTGTATTTGTGTCCGAGCATTTAAACAAAGACCTGTCTCAAACCAAGTGTTTTGCACTCGTTGCATGCTTTTCCTGTTGCAGTCTTGGCAATCCCAGCTTACAACGCTGTCAGCGCAAACCATGCAAAGAGCGCAAAATACATAGTCGATTACCTCGCTCATGTGTTCTTTCAAACATGCACACATTTGCATTAACCCAAATACGAAAATGTGGTCAAAAACCCTTTGTTCAAAGAAATAGCACGACATCTAGCCAGAAATTCACCTTTGATTTTGTAAACATAGCTGAAAAATTCTGATTTCTTATATTTTGCACTGATAATAAGCAGTGATGAATCGCAAAGTAAAGCACAATTTAAACTGCACGCTTAGGGGAAAATAAGACTGGTTACCGTGCCGATAACATAGATTTTTTTCCACAGATGAAAACTTCAAGAAACGTCCACATTTGTTTACATTGATTTTTATACCCTCCTGATAATGTATTGCTGTCTGCTATCTAAAGCAGTGTTAGTTCACTACCAAATTTTTAAGACTTTCATGTTATGCTACTACTTGCAAACGTAATGTTTCCTAGTGAACTTTGCCAGTAATCTAGTAAACCTTGTTGATAAGCCTAATCGTTTCTAGTAAAAATACCTACCTTGCAATGGTGTGCCGTGCATTTCACGTTTAAATCTGCATTTGTATCATATCTTAATCATACGCCGTGTTAACAGCATGACTGCACAGCCACAAAAGCTATGGATATTTTTTTTATATACCTACTCATTATAGGTCAGTTCTTTTTAGAATGCTACACTACTACAGAGCTGGTTTGATCATTCTGACTAGAAAGTAAGATGTCATGGTAGTTAACGTTTTTCTTACTTCTACAACAGTGGTTCTCAACCATTTCGCTGAAAGGAGGCAAATCCAGACCTACGCTTTTTTTAGAGAGCTGCACGAAAAATGTTTACCACAAATCAATTGACACGCTTTGTTTTATTGCATTGACGAAGTCTGTTATACAAAATATTTAGAGGTGTTACTGAAAGATACTGTCTATCGAAAAAAAACTTTCCAGCAAAGGATCATACACGAAGCTCTTACAGAACGTATATTTAGCCTACGAAGTAGGCATCATCAACTCTTATTGAAATAGAATCTGTTACTGAAAGGTTGCTAAAAGCCGCACAAAGGATGCTTGGGAGCTGCATGCGGCTTTCAGAACAGTGCTTGAGAACCATTGTTCAACAAGTAACGCCACGCCTGCCAGCTGCGGCGTTACATCCATAGCGATTATATTAAACCAAAGAAACATCAAAGGCTTGCAGATCCATTGTTGCAGTCTGGGGTCGTAACTCGTAACAATCTCGTTTAATATGTTATAAAAAGCGCAGGCAAGTCCATTTGGCAAAACTGTTAGTATCTGGGAAAGGACCCGGAGCCAGAGCTACCCCTCAAATGGTCATGGCTCCGAATCCGGTCCTAAACTTTAAAGTGAGCTCCGGCTCCTTCTGACTTTTAAATTTGAGCTCCGGCTCCGGCTCCAGGCAAAATGCTCGGCTGCGGGCTCTGGCTCCGGCTCTGCAGCCCTGGTTCCCACACATTTTCGCGGCGTGGGAAGCGTTGGAACGCGTTCTTCATGTGATTCTCCAAACGTTGGGGGCCATTTTTTTCAAATCAAACTACGTTGGGTGCCATTTTTGCCCAGATTTTCAGGGATTTTGCGAAGGTTTTCACAGATATTGGCCATATTTCCATGGATTTTGTCCGGATTTTCACCAAATCAAAACTTTTCGCCGCGCGCTTGCACTGCCGCCTCCTACATTACTGCGTTTTACACATCACATACAAGCTATCACATTCAGTTTGGAATATCGCGTTGCGGCATGTACAAGAGTTCTCGTGACACGGCGGTTGAGAACCTGTGTGCTGTGGTGTTGTTGCTTCAGCACAGTGCAACAAACGTGAGTTGCTCTTGCTGCTGTGTGGCTCACAAATGATAAGCTAAGGTGAGGGAATGCACAGAACTTTGAATGAACTGAAGTGAACGGGTTTGATGAGTGTGTAGAATGAATACGATGCGATAATGTGCATGAGAAAGATTGTTGTAAAAAATTGAAAATGCTCATAAAAATGAAGTCTTGCACTGACTTACGAATGTTTATGAAGACGTAATGACATCGATACGACATTCTCCAATCAGAAGTATTAAAGTTTGAAGTTAACTTACTTCAAAGTGATCAGAGAACGAAGAAACCTTTGTTGTACACCAGAACCTTGAGAAGTTTAAATGTCGTTAATGACATTAAAGGCAAAGAAATCCATTTGGCTTATAGCTGCCAACTACCCGGCAAGCGATTGTCCTAGGTGGCAGATGTCCGGGTGGCAGTTGGGCTTGGACAACGGGTGATTCACCAGGAATTTCTAGTGGCCCACAGAGAGTTCCACCAATCCTTGATAAAACGTTCACTGACGTATATGCAATAGTTTCGACTAGTTGTTCATGAGTTGGCAGCATAGTAAAGTGGTCCATTGCATATTTTCTTTTAAATGGTCCGTGGGCCAAAAAAGGTTGAGAACAACTGAATTAAACTAATCTAATTTTTAGAACGCAATAACGACAATGTACGTTTCTACCTCAAGTAGATGTTAAAATAATTTTTGCACCTGAAAGATTGGAAGGAGAAACAAAAGATCGATACAAATCGTAATGTAAAACGTTTACATTCACCCACCTTGCATGAACACAACAATTTTAGTTTTTGGAGGAGGCATTTTTCAAGATCTAAAGTTAACCGTTGCTTATATTTTATTTTGAAATATTTACTTAAAAAACCTGGGCTGCAATCTACGCACATGCTATATTTTGGATTCTACCTTGTGACGAGAGAAAAATTACTTGACCCTTTCTTAGTTTTTCAGTATTCGAAGCTGTTTGTGACTCAGTTTGAGTAACAGGTAAAACAATTAACTAGCAAAAGTACTTTCAAAATCAACTCCTTTTGTGGACACCCCTGGGAATTAACAAGTGTTTCGACATATTCCAAGAACCAATTAAATGTTTTTCAAAGAACAATGCAAAACTCCAGCTTAAACGAAATCTCATTGAGCATTTTAAAACAGGGCTCCGGTCCGTTTACCACCCTTCTACGCTTATTGAATATAGGTAACAGTTGAGACTGCATAATGCCATAGAGTGTCTATTACATTGCACTACAGTAATCTGTTATCGTTAGCTGCATCTACCAGGTTTATGTTACTAACGTCTAATAAACAAAGTTCGCAATCGACATTTGCAATTTTTGGTAGAGTTTCAGATAGTCTTGATAAAACTCATCTACACTGTATTAAGGGTACCTTTTCAAAATGGGCGTCCGCGGGAGGAGGGGTGAAACGGGCATGTCCCCACCATGGAAATTTTGGCTAAGAACCAAAAATTTCCAGAAAGCTGAATTCAGCAGTTTAATTCCGATTAATTGATTAAATTCTTACAGTGGCAGTTTATTTTCCGGCATGAGGTGATACACAGTAGAAGAAAAAACGTTACCACCACAAGACAATTTTCCCAGTGTTTCTGAGAACTTTTACGCTTCAAAAAGCCTTCCGATTCCCTCATGGATCCAAAAAAATGTTACAACCATTCAACTGCATTTAGATCCAATCTGGATAAACTAGAATCACTTGACTCGAACATGAGGCGAGATTTATTTTTTGCATATTGCTTGTTGACTTCAATTATTATTGTTTGCTTGATGGCATCACTTACTCCTTTGAAATACTTGAAGACGTTAATTGCTGGTAAGACATATGGAATCGAAACCTCACAAGGAAATATGATCTGGGAGCATCTGCTGGAGAACAATCCTCTAAAGTGAAGGCACCTTTGAAAACTGTCATTATTGTTGTACAACAACGATCGGGATCCAGTATCACGGGAGAGATGACCAATAGAAAAACCGAAGTGAGTTACTTCTACGAACCCCTCTTCCCATTCAGAGGCGTACGGTGCGATGCTTCTCCACGAGATAAAGCAGAGATGTTGAGAAAAGTAGCCACCTGCGAGCCTGAAGGCATGGTTGAATATTATAAAGGAGCATACGCGATATTGCATGCTGCAGATGTGGTCAGGAACGGTTTTACTAATTTACCGCTACTGTTTGCTTTATTTCCGCTTGTTTCTTTTTTGTGAAAATAGGCTATCGCTAACGTTATTGAGATAAAGCTCTTAGTTCGTCAATTTCAAATCGATCGAAAGCTTTTGAGATAAATCGCATAATTATCTGATTTATTTTCTTCTGTTCTAAATCAGTGGTGTAGTGGGGTGGGAACGGCGTTCCGACGCCTCTTTCTTTGTCACTACACTGTCTGCAGGACATTTTTCAAAAAAATAAAGACCACTCTATAAACGTCTTCAAAATGGCCGCCTTACAAATTTATTCTAAGTAACCACCTTACTCAAGTATTGACAGTGACCGCCCGGCAAGCTGATTCGAAATGACCGTCTACAAACTTCGTCAAAGCGACCCTTTAGCGCCCGCGCCGGCCACTAGGATGACCGGCACTTTTTTGGTCATAACTCGCAAGCCGCTAGAGCTAGAGAGCTGTTAAACCCTCTACGGATTCGGAAAGCCTTCTAGTTTCGGTTGAAAAAAAAAACATTTTCAGTTTTGGGTTTGGGGTTCTCTGTGGGTGACGGCACAAGTGAAGGTGTTTTCACAATTTTGACCAACTTTATCTGGTCCTGAGTGCCAATCCAGCAAGCCACTTTTTGGCTAATGTTTTTTTTGGAAACTAGGCTAAAATCCGCGTCTTTTGAGCCCTTGATTGGCTTTCTAGCATATCTAAAGCCAAAATTATGACTCAAAAACCCAATTTTTGACAAAAATAAAAAAGTTACACAAAAGGTATCATTGCCCACCTCAGGCCACATTTTGTCCAGCCATAACTCGGCAGCAGATTGAGCTATAGAGCTGTTCAAACCCTCTAAAGACTCGTGAAGGTTTGTAGTTTAGAATGAAAAAACAATTTTTAAGATTTGTGTTTGGGGTTTTGGATCCATGGGATCATGATTGGGGTGTGTTTTGCGGATATTTTGATGACGTCATCAGCCGATCAAAAGAACCGATTTTGTGGCTCAAATTTAATTGGATTCTAGGCTATAATACGAGTTTTTAGAGCCTTTGATTGAGTTTCTAGCGTTTTTGGTTCCAAACTTATGCCAAAACATCCAAATATTTCAGGAATTTGCTGAGTATTTTGCGAGTATTTCTCTAATTAATTTCCGGAAGTTTGGTCATAATTTTGGAACCAAAACCGCTAGAAAGTCAATCAAACCATCTAAAGACTCGTATTATAGCCTAGAATCCCAAAAAACTTTGACCCACAAAATCGACTCGTTTGGTCGGCTCCCAGTACATGATGACGTCATCGGAGTGTAAACAGAATACGCATAAACATACATAAACATACTCCCATCATGTAAACATAAACAAAAACCCAACATCCAAAACTGAAATAATTTTTTTTATTACAAACTACAAGACGTTTCCCATCTTCAGAGGTTTTAGCAGCTCTCTAGCTCAATCTGCCGGCGAGTTATGGCCAGTTATGGCCATGGTATAATGTGCCCGGAGTCAGCGTTTGTGGGAGTATAATTTTTACCAATTTTTCTATTTTGAGTCATAATTTTGGCTCCAGACATGCTAGAAAGCCAATCAAGGGCTCTAAAGACTTGGATCATAGCCTAGATTCCAAAGAAAACACCAGCCAAAAAATGGATCATTGAATTGGCGCCCAGGGCCAGGTAAAGTCGGCCAAAAAAACGCAAAACATCTCCAATTATGACGTCACCCACAGAGAATCTCAAACCCAAATAAAAAAAGCTTTTTTCAATCGAAACTAGAAGACTTTCCGAATCCGTAGAGGGTTTGAACAGCTCTCTAGCTCTAGCGGCTGGCGAGTTATGGCCAAAAATGTATCGGCCGTCATAGTGGCCGGTGCGGGTGTTAAAGGTTAAAGCCGAATTGTAACGGCAAATATCGCTCAGATGCCCTTAAAACGCAAAAAGCTCCTTTAGTTCTCGCAATCCACTCAGGCAAGCTGTAACCTACACCGCAACGGCCTGAAAACTTCAAGACGTCTTAAACGACGATAGCAGAGCTAGGCTACGATAAATGCAAACAATCAGACGAAGTCTGGTGTGCGCAAATGCAATTGTTGATGTCACAAACATCAATGACACATCCATGTTACGGTGCTGTGCATGAGACAATTCGTAATTTAGTCATTTATGCTGCTCCAGGCACTACACGTAGAAATTGAAATGAAAAGCTAAATCTTCAAGTAACGTTACTAGTGCAAAAAGGAGTGGGAACGCCGTTCCCACGCGTTTCCACCCCACCACACCCCTGCTTAGAGAGGACATCAAAAGTCTTTGCATGTTCAGTGCAATTACAAATTTAACACCAATTTTGCTGGTGGGTGAAGCTACACCATTAACATTTCTGTTTCGAACCTGAACAGGAAAGAACACAGGGTTTTTTCCATCCAGATTCCATCCTAAAACACCAAAAAAAAACCTGATTAATTAAAAAATATCTAATGGATATACAGTACATTATATCCTTTAAAAAACAGTTGTTTATACAAAGACGTTATGTGACATGTAACATGACTAAATATGAGAGCACGCAATACATTATTATGCATATTATCAAGAGGCTGAAGCACAGAATCGCAAGCTGTCCTATAGGCAGGGCTACCATACCGGCCTTATTTCTAAGATTTGTCCTTAATTTGAAGTGCTATAGTTAATTTGAAGTGCTACAGTCTTTGAAAATATTATTGTGTTTATTTCTAAGAAATGTCCCTGATTGTGACTTGCGTCCTTACTTTTTCTTATTTCCTGTAGCATAACGATTATAAACAGGCAATGCACTGCACAGTATGATGTGCAGTGTGATAGAAATATAGGCCATTTCCATCTCATGGTGAAGAATTTGTGATCAAGGTTTTGTAACGTCATACAACTAGTGCAATGTTGCAGCACAAAGACGCAACGCATTATCAATCTATCCTGCGTTGTTAGCACTGCAAGCTGTCTAGGCTGGTTGGAAATCTAAGAAACACTAATTTCGCAGCGCAGATTCCATATCATTTATTTTCATACCCGCTTCACCTCGCAGGAGAGTCGAGGGAGCAGCAGCCCTAGGGGGGCTCGAAATACACTTGACGGTTTTCAGCAACCTCTGATAATAATTCTATTGGCCCCCCACTGAGACGGGATCCATGCAGAGTTGTGGTGATGACCGGGGCGACTGCTTGATTGTATGCAGTGCCGTATCATCCCAAATCTCCCCCCCCATAAAATCCTTACAAGGGCCCCCCTAATGGTGATTTATGAAACAAGGTTATCGACGTTATGCTACATCTCGAAGCCGAATGGCCATCAAAACAAAATATTCTAATTGCAGACACAATTTTGGCAAAACCAGGCCGGTAGCCAGGTTTTAAGGTTTGGAGGGGAAAAATACATTTTTATGGGGGAAAGACTTTAATATTTTTCACATGTTTGAAACAAATTTTTCTGAGCACAACAAAATTTGCTGGGCACAAAAAAGATTTGGGGGTAACTGCCCCCGAATGCCCCACCGTGTCTGCGAGCCTGGGCAGAACCGTTGCCAGAAAGTCTTCCATTGGGGGCCTTCATGTTTGTGCAGGGGGTTTAGATATTCTGACATTGTATTTTTAATTCACAACATGAACAGCATTTGCAGAATGTGCAAATTAATTATAAATATTTTCCCGCAAATACGCATAATAGGCTCGTAGTTTCCAACTAAAATTATTTGAACCAGCTTTACAAAAGGAATTGGGTCGTAAATCATTGTCATTTGATTGACGGCGATTATTTAGAGATGTCGTAATGAAACGCAAATGTAAGAAAAAACTGCAGGAAATCAGAATCAATCCTATCATTCAGTTATCAAAACATTATTACCGAAGGAGTAAACATGAGGCCGGTCAAAGCATGTGTGCCGCGATGAACGTTTTCTTTCATCAGCGCAAATTGATAAACTTTAGCATGAGCTTAAGTGAAAAATTTATGTTTATAAAGCGTGCGCACTGGGCTTTTCACTGGCCGAAATGCGCATGCATAAACCGTGCTGATGTCTGGACTGTTAATCTCCTAGTGCATGGCACATGTTCAGATTAATAATATTTTGTATCTCAAATCGACCATAAATGTTAACAAATATAGACTAAGGCCTACGTGGACGCAACGTTTAACATCCATAGCCCACTAACTGCACTACTCTGTTTTGGGACTACCCCCAAAATAGACTCTTCTAACTACACAATTAACTCCATCTGGATGTCTGAACAGCAGGCTGCGCAAATGTGTAACTTTAGTCGTAAGCACCAAGGCAAAGGTATCACTACACAAAATACGTTGATCAAGTGGAAATCTGACATCTGGACGTATACAACAAGGCATGTAGGCAGGGCCGGATAAATGAACGCCAGGCCCATCAGGGCAAAGTCGTGACCGCGAAGCCCCCGACACGCTTAGCGCAAGTGCGCAGTTCGCTCCTTTGCTTGCAGAAGCAGTTGCGAAACTTGCTAGCGGATTGTTGTACTCTTGGTCTCTATTGCGTAACAATAACACGGCAAAAAATCTTCAAATGTTCACTTCAAGTTATGGGAGTAGGCGTTCTGCCGCATGGGACCAGGGCTCCCACTGAGTTTTTTTCCACCCAGATCTGTTTTTTAGTCGACCTGTGTGTCTAGGTTATTATGAAAAATCGCGTGATATCTGAGTTTTTTTAAGTGATAGACTCATCAACAACTTCAATGTGTTCAGTAACATAAAGACAAGTTTACATTACAGTGTTTACATGCGCACATCAGGTGAGAAAATAGCCTACCCATATCGGATGAAGCAGAACGTGTTCAATCGGTTTCATATTCTCATATAAGATCATTGTCGGGGTTATAAACAGTGGTGTGTTTAAGGGAAGGCAAGCAAAGGACTTGCCTCGGGCCCACCTTTGCAACTGTAATGTGTAAAGCAGCCTACCATGCTTTCAAAGTGGCCCAACAGCAATTGCAATGTATACGTGGGCTACTTTGCTTTCAAAGGGGCCCCCAACAGCAGTTGTAACATGGAAATACCTTGCTTTCAAAGGGGCCTAAAGAAACTGTAAAGCACTTTTCTTTCAACGGGCCCCCTAAATTCACTTATTTCTAAAGCTTCACATTTTAATTTGGGGGATCGAAGCTTTCTCTGGGGTGCTAAGTGGTGACGGGACTGGAATTTTGGGCCCCCTGTGGCAACGTGCCCCCCCAATTGGGGGGTATGGAGTGCGGCTGATACGGCTCTGATTGTATGCCCCCAGCAAATTCCAGTATTGAGCAGTGGCTCATTGTGGTTATTGTTACTGGATATACGCTGTTTGCACAATATGACGTGATGTTTCATGTTTGCAAACCAACGTTTTTGCGAAGTTTGTTGACACAACATGCATATGCATATTATACACGCACTCTCCATACTCGTAGTTGTACAATGTGTCACTGTAATGAACATAAATCATGTCGAGTTCTGCCGTTCTATCGCAACATTGCGTATTATAACATTTATATTGACTGATTCTTAAACCTTGCGAGTTTGTTGTACCTACCTCAATGGACGCAGGGTAGTACGAAGTGTTTAGATAGCGAAGAGCAAAGTGAATGCTCCTGAGTGGTTAAGCTAAAAACAAACTGATTTGTTTTACTTTCTTTCTTGGTAGTTCTTGGATTTTGACCTGTATAAGTGCTTACCTGTAACATGTTCAGTTGGCCATCTACAGTATAAGGAAAAAGATAGCGACACATGTGCGTTCAGAAAAGCTGAAGCTTCGCAAAAGTCATGCCAATTTTTGAGGGTATTATGAAACCCCGAGCGCGTTTTTCGACCGCGTCGCGCAATATGTGAACATGCACACTGGCAGGATACATACATTTTATACATGGTTACTGATATCGTTTGTAAGGCATTTGCTTTAATCAATAATAACAGCGTTCTCAAATAATTTCAATTGTGGCTGTTTTAGATGAGTATTTTCTTTTCTGTAAAAATAATTAAGACTAACTCCTGCTTGATCACATTTTCCAAAAACGAGGGATGAACGAGCGTGCACATCGTTTCAAAACAAGTATCCGTATTCTTGGAAAGTGCAAGTAGGGTTTATGAACTCATCTGAAAAGAATTACTACTTTAAGCAACTAATACAGCTGAAGGTCGGAGTCGATTAGGAGTCGGATAACTAAAAGTGCCCGGAGTCGAAGGTTGTGACTTCGAATTCCACAGCCCTGCTTTGAACAAAGTGCATTTAAACACATCTTCGCATTTGGGTTAATGCAAATGTGTGCGTGTTTGAAAGAACGCATGAGAGAGGTAATCAACTATGTATTTTGCGCTCTTTGCATGGTTTGCCCGGGCACCGGTATGAGCTGGAATCGACAGGACTGCAACAGGCAAAGCATGCAACGAGTGTAAAACACTTGGTCAATTGGCAATGGTCTGTGTTTAAATGCTCGGACACAAATGTAGTTTTCCAAACAGCCATTTTGTTGATTCTGGTCATAAGAAATAACAAAAGGTCCTCAGGCATTGACCCTAAAACGAGCGACTGCCTTTCCAGAAATTGCTTATATTACCGTTATCTTGAGTTACGTTTCCGCTAGGAACTGGTCTCTGAATCGTTTGAACCTGTGATTGTTGTTTTGTCGCTGATTTCCTCAAGGTAAGAGCGCTGCCTGTAAAAAACTACCAGATTAAATTACTCAAAAACGTTTTGCGTATTCTCTTAGTTTTGTGCACTTTATTTAATTCATTTTCAATTGAACTGGAGGCACACCAAGACAATTAAAATATTAATGTGTGAACGAACAGAAGCCGGAGCTGGAGCCGGAGACGTGAAAAAAGAGAGCACCGGAGCCGAAGGCGTGAAAAAAGAGAGCTCCGGAGCCGAAGGCGTGAAAAAAGAGAGCTCCGGAGCCGGAGCCACACTCATGAAGACCAAGAGCTCCGAAGCTGGAGCCGGAGCCACGTTCATGAAAAGAAGAGCACCGGACCCGAAGCTGGAGCTGTGTTATTTTTACGACGGCTCTGCAGCCCTGATGGCAATGCCATGAAGTTCACTTGGACTTACAAAGATGCTTCTGGTGTCATCCACTGAGTGTGACAACCATACATTCACGCAGCAGATGATTAACCATATTTTTAACTCTTGTTCTGGAGGTTCAGTGAATCACTGCAAGGTCTTTGGTATATTATGGATATGGACCGACATCACCAAGCTGAAACAGCCAAAATAGAAATTTGTATCAGAACAGCAAGTTATCAGAAAGTAACCACCACAGCGCTCATTAATCTTGTTAAACTGAGTAAACGTAAGTGGAAATGAACTTTTTTTTAAATAACAACAAATTGTTCACACAGCAACTTTAATCACGAGGAGATCAAAACATAAAAGTAAACGAAACGCATAAACATCACAAGCAATTCGGATTTATGCACAATGAAAAGCTAACAACACAAGCAACAGTATGTGTCCACTTACATTTGCACATCTTGAATGGTTTAACTGTCATAACACCAAACAGTTTAAGCCAAATGTGGAAAGGCTTATTGACAATTGCAATACATGAGATTTGTCTCAGTACATACTGGAACAAGCTATATCGCTCAGTTGAGAAGGTAAACTGCACAAAACGCAGGAAGCAGAAAATGAAACAAAATTCGGTTGGCAGCTGTCCTACTTGGCAGATGTCCTAGTTGGCCATTGTGAGGTTGGCAGTTGTCCTGTTACTCAATTCAACTGTATACCAAACGGTAGCCCCAAATAGTAGGTTGCTGAATTCCATTTTAATGTTAGCAGTTAAAGATAAGTTATACTCAGAGCTAAAGTAATCGGTGCACAAAAATTGCAAGGGACAAAATTACCTTGTTTGCTAAACGCTGGGAAGATTTAGTGCTCTTGGACGGAGTTGAGAAAACGTGTTTATTTGTATGATATTATCTGGCACAACGTTTTCTCATTCTCTCTCCACACTCCGCGACGGATTTGTCGCAGATTGCAATATGCCGGACTGGGAGAAAATTTATTTGAAAAACGCACGACACGGTTGTGTTCGCACACCTTCAGTGTGGGATTGATCCTCGAACATCGGGAAGGATGGATTGTGACGTCATAGATGTTAACTGTGCGCCAGACAAATCGGCCAAAGAGTGCTCTTACTTCTATGTGCATGGAAGTCACTTATAAGTGTCGCTTGCTTGGTCTTTCCCTTCTCCATGCTTTGGCCGACTTTGCTTACATGTAGCGGTGGCACTAGCATGACTGCTACATCACTTTCCTTCCTCGAAGTCTTTGGATTGCCCACTCTCTTTGAACGATCTTGCCAATTGATAGAGTCCAGCCAGGTCTGCTGACATGTGTGTCATGCTTGATTGGGCGTCGGTACATTGAGCCTTTGTCTTCTTTATCTCTTCTCTTCTTTTCTTTTTCCATGCGACGCGCATTATCCAACCCAGCTCCTCAAGGAGGTGTCCGTTATCGGGAGCCATTGAAGCGTGTGCAACCCGATTGTGTTCGCACACCTTCAGTGTGGGATTGATCCTCGAACCTCGGGAAATGATGGATTGTGACGTCGTCGATGCTAAATCCGCGCCAGACGAATCGGCCAAAGAGTGCTCTTACTTCCATGTGCATGGAAGTCCTTATAAGTGTCGCTTGCTTGGTCTTTCCCTTCTTCTTGCTTTGGCCGACTTTGCCTACATGTAGCGGTCGCGCTAGCATGACTGCTACACTTGTACCACAGACCAAAAATAAAAATTTAGAAACGTCAAACAAAGATTGGAATAGAACAACGCATACAGAAACTTTAAGTACAATCAATGTCTGGCGTCAATAAAATTTTTTTCTTGGACCATTGCGTTAAGAAAGATGTTACTAAGCGGGTGATGAAAACGCTGGTCCATATTTCTTAAACAAAACNCACGCCAACGCAGATCAACGGTTTTATACAATTCGACTTTTTTTCGTTTCACACGACCAATCCGNNATTTATGAAGGTGAAGTGAAGAACAAGGTGAAAAGACAGCACTTTTTTTCATAATAGATTGTGTACTGCAACGGAGATGGGCAAATGCATTGCCACTCTTTACAAAACATAGCGGGTTGTCGTGTGTTGCTTGCTGAGCAGGTCGTAATGAAAACCAGGAATGATTTTCAAATGGCGTGATATCAACGGCGTACATGAGATGAAGTTGCACTGTTTATGATTTTTTGACTCTCGGTCGGATTTATGAACAAGAAGTGCTGTTGCTGATAAGATGATGCGACTGTAGGATTCGAATTTTTCAACGTTTGCTACTTTACAACGAAATAAATCGTAAGTGCACTGGTCGCACCATATGTAACTTGTGACGAAAACGTTCGTTCGTCTTTCTTAGCGCATGCTGACACAGGTATAAGCATTAACTTTGTTCCGGTTCTCCAACAACATGAAGAGAACTGAACAGCTGCTATGCCCAATTTCAGAACGTTGTGTTCC
>JGI24021J15306_10005699_pt1 | contig 14829 bp, 11 predicted proteins | sample Ectturendosymbi1_FD_15306 | JGI IMG/M metagenome (IMG submission 15306)
GTAAGTTAGTAAAAATATTTGACTAATTAGCTAATTAGATAATTAATTAATTTGTTTATTTTAGATCATAACTTTTGAACCAGAAACACTAGAAAGTTGATGAAAGGCTCAAAAGACTTGGACTCGAGTCTAGTTTCCAATGAAAACTTCAGCGAAACACTTTGGCCTAGTGGTTTAGCCCTAGGCCAGGCAACATGAGCGAAAATGACCCCAAAACTACTTCACTTATGACGTCACTCACAAAAAATCTGCATTCCCCAACCAAAAATTTTTTTTTCAAGTGCATTCTACTCGACTGGCTGATCCGTTTAAGCCCTTGAACAGCTCTCTAGCGCAATCGGCGGAGGAGCTAGGGCGTTGGTAAGGCAACCGAAAACTGCTGTTTTTTAGGCCGAAATTGAAGTACAAATATATCGTACGCCGGCTCTCAAAGTGTTAAGTATGCATAATAGGCTTTGCATTCACACACTTCACAGAGAACTGAAGGTGTTTCGTCAGGAGGTGAAAAATAATTTCAGAATGATGCAAAGTGGCTAGTTTTAGAAAATAGGTATTTTCAATAAAGGGGAAGCTTTTTGTGCTCCAAATTTGTACGTTCTTTGATCTAGTTCAGGGGTGGGCAACCTATTTCGGTTTGCATGCCGGAATCGGCTAAATCAATGACAAAATTATTCCGCGTGCCCACCAATATTTGTGGTGAGGGGTCTGAATTTTGGGCCCCTGTGGCAGCATGGGCCCCCCACCAATTGGGTGGTATGGAGTGCGGCTGACACAGCTCTGTTTGTAGCCATATGGCATCAAAAGCACATAGCCTAAGGGTTAAATTAAATAACGGATTGTTAACAAACGAGAATGAATAAACGCACACCGAGTTTCATCAGATAATATTGTGACTTATAAGTTATTAACTTTTTCATTTGAAATGGGAGAATCTCGTTTCCGAGGCCTCGCTCACGTGCCGGATAGAAGTGCTCGTGTGCCAGGGGTAGCCCACCCCTGATCTAGGTCTTTGAATAAAAAACAAATATTTTGTTTAAATCTTTGTGAGGTGCAGATCATAATAGGTTTACAGTGAATAGTTTTATGGAAATCTGTGGATGTGCAGAGTGAAATTGGTTTAAGAAACATTTTCTGTTGAAGCAATAATTTTATTTGCTGTTTGCATCATTTTGTGCAACTATAAAGCATTTCTTGTATTCATAAGATCTCTAAATTTGATTGTTTCAATTTGAATCAACAGCTGGATCTAAGGTTTAATCCTATGTTGAGATGAAGATCGGAATATGTCAATAAACATATTTCATTGAACAAAAATCATGAAATTCTCTGTGAATATGAAAGCTTGCAGCATGTTCAATCATTTTCAAATAGTACAATCTGCATTTAACTTCTATTTGTCTACCCTGTTTTATTGTACAACTGCAGGTAGTTTAGACTCAACAGTTGTTTATATATTTATTTCAGGTGTTTGCTTTTTAGAATGACTCAAAAAATCTAAGAGATGTTCAAAATGCATTAATTTTGTGTAGCAATAAAGGTACTGTATTTTTTTCCTCATGAAGTCTTTATCTCAAGCCCAACTCCAATCTTAACATGTACTTGTTACCACAGAACAGAACTTCATTTAAATACCGTAACTGAAATAAAATCTCTTGGTGAAAGTGGTGAGGTAAGTGTATCTGATCACTACTAGCCCTATGTGAAAATACATTCTCTTCAAATTTTAGTAGTAATAAGATAATGGAAAATTAGTAGGAGCCAGTGGCACTTGATGCTACTATTGTAAGTGCTGGGTGTTTGCCAAGATAGTAGTTAGTACCAATTTTAAGGTCTTGGTTTGGCTAGGTCATCTTGTATCAACCTATCCACTTGGCAATGAAGTTCCTATCCCACTATGTTAGCTAAAACTATTATTGTAAAGAAGTTGTTTGTTTGTATGTGAAGCATCATTGTCGAAGATGTGGTTGCTGCTTTTGTGATCGGTGCTGCCATCACATTCTGCCCCTCAAACGACTGTACTTTGTTGATCCTGTTCGCCAATGTTACGATTGTGCAGTGGTTTCAAAAGATGAAAGTGAATTCTATGAAAAGTCATTGAAGATCCTCTTTGATGGTATGAGTTGGATCAGTTGATGCTTTAATGGTGAAGTGTGAATTAAATTTCAGGATAACTTGTGTCATACCTGATTGCAGTACTGTGATGTAACTTGTTTTTTATGTGTTGAGTAGACGTACTAATTCTTTTTCTTGATCCATTCACTTTGTGCTTTCTTGTTGGTGATGCAGGCAGTATATACACCATTAAATTTTGCAGTTATGAAAATTTCAATTCTGAATAGCACTGTTACAGTACATGCAATCATACCTATTTTTCACAGTTACTTAATAAATGTCACTGTAAAATCATGGAGATGTTCTGTGGATCTGCCTATCTGGTTACAAATGTTGGTATTCACTAATGTTGCATAGTTGGAAATTTCTCATACATATTTTTTAATATTTTTTGCGTGAAACTTGTATTCAGCATATTGAAATTTCATATTTTTGTCAGTGTGCTATCATCAATCCTGAAATGCTGTTGTTGGAATAATTGTACAGTCTTACATATGTTTACTGTAAGGTTGTGGTGATGAGTAATACTGCGCTTAATTCTGATTTATCAGTTATCAGCCTAGTATTACTTTGTTTTGGATGCAAAACATAGGAATATTCAACACTTGCTGTACTTTCGTTCACCGTAGCGTAAAGCAGCCTCACAAGAATAGACCAGTGGAAAACCTTGTTGGGCTGACATGAAAATATTCATGATTATACACAACACATAATATGCCCATATCACCTTGTTGAACAAAATGTAGTCAATTTATAACAACCATTCAAATATTTTCGTTTGATTGGCGTTCGTCATTCTTGAGGAAGGTGCCATTTCTAGCAACACCACTGTGCATAAGGACTTGAAGTACAGTAATGCGTTTGAAGTGAACTGGCAGCAGTTTTAGTGTAACTGGATTGGCAAGTAAAAATTTGTGGAAAACAACAGATGTCAGTGGCGTTGCACTCGGATGAAGCGCAGTTCGAATATGATGAAATCTTACTCCTCTGCCATCTCCAATGAATTTTTTTTCTACCTTTTTGTTATGCAACAGCGCCCATGTTTCTCAGCGACGTCAGCATCACCATGGACAAAATAAGTGCAGCTCTTTGGTGTTTGATTTGGTCAAGCGTCGATATATCCAACGTAATTTTTGCAAGGAAAAGTACAAAAACGTCCTCTACACTGTATAGTGTACTTCCAAAAGATCGACATCGATCGAATTAACCGTCCTGGTTCTTGATGGGCCAGACCTTTATCCCACATTCCTGGTCAGTGCATGGGCATACCATACGAATTACCATTTCTTGTGTTGTTTTGAAAAATGTCTGATCTTCATTGTTCAATTCATGCCTTGTTCATGCAGGATGTGACTTCTTAGTGTCGGACCACTCAACTGGTCAGAGTATTGGAAACTGGAAATGCAGTCTTTCGCCCGATCACAGGTACCTTTTACTTTGTCTTATCTGTTTTTTTATAGTGATTCCTAATAAAACTGTATTAAACCTTTTCAGGCAAATTATTTTCAAGAACAGCAGATCAAGCACAAGCAGTGACAAGATGCCGTTGCTGTTTTTATCAAGAATACAAAAGGCAAATTTTGTAATGGGCGAAGCTGACGGTTAGTACATGTTGTCAGTTACCAATGTACATGCCCAAGTGTAATTTGTCGTTTTTGGGAAGTACTTTTTCAATTTTGTTGTTGTTGGGGTCGATAGTTGAATGTTACATGCTGCTGTCGACCTGAAATGCCCTGTGGATAGAGAAATTGTTGAAACTACAGCGTTGGTAGCCAATGCTGGATTTACCATTGGGCTAATAAGCAGGGTTGCGGAGTCGGAGGTAAAATAACCAACTCCAACCTTTTCAAAATTTCCGACTCCCGACTCCGACCTTTGCAAAATTTCCGACTCCTTAACATAAAGGGAATGAAATTTGGCTGTTAAAATCAATTGAAATCGTGGTGCACAGCAAGAAATCTCTGTTTCAACAAAAGTTTCCAAAGAAATTGCGACAGGAATTCCCAATTTAGGAGTGTGATGCAAAAAATGATCCAATTGGACATCCGGAGTCGGAGTTGGACAAAAATATCCGACTCCCAGTGTTGTCAGGAATCCGACTCGACCAGAAAAACCTCTGACTCCTTACGACTCCGCAACTCTGTTAATAAGGCGATAGCTTAGGCCCTCAATTTTTTTTGATTTATTGTTTTTATTACAAGCGACTACCTAATTATCTCGTAAAACTTTGCAATTTGACGAAATATCTGATGACACTAACTAAAGCAATTCAATTATTTTGCAAGACTTTAATTTAACATTCCCGGTACATTTAACAACGAGAGATGGAGAATAATATTAATATTTATTATTTTGCAGTGTGCTATATACATTACATTTTTTCATGTATGTATTTCCAATACTTTTTGTAGCTTAGTTTGCAAAATTATAGGCCCTTCTCTAGTAAACAGCCTTAGGCCTACAGTACCCTTAATCTGATCTTGTTGGTAGCATGCTATTTGAGTTTGTTAAAATAACTTTGTAGTATTAGAATGAAATGCAGAAGCCATGTAACATCCCTTTTGAAACAGCACAAAACCACAGACATGAATGAAGTGATGATGAGCGTTTGGAAAACTGTTTTTATTGTCAGCAAATTTCGGTGATTGAAGCGCAAAACGTCAAACCCTGAAATACTTCGCACCACCCGCTTGTTTCTTGGTTTGATGTCTTGTACTTAATTCGTTCATTTATTCTGACGACGAAAACGGTTGCTATCGAATCGTCCAACATGATTTTATTCATATCTGTGGTTTTTGGGTTGTTGGTGTAGTGTAATTCAATTTTTGTTTCCTTCACACTACTCAACACATGCAGCTTATGGCGCGGTCAGCAAAATTCCTATTGGATGGACTATCACATTCAAGGATGCAGAAGACAGTGCTGTTTTACATGAAGAAACTTTCAAATCTGTAAACGAGAAAGCTGCGGTTCCTTGGCTGGTTGCTTTTCAGAAGGTATGCTGTTTAGGATTTACGCCGCACTCGTGTTTTTTTCATGCGTTTTATTCCGCTGGTTATTCGAGTTTAACCTGCGTCGTACTTGAAACCGAGAAAGAAGCACTGAAGTGGTGTTTCCCAAATACCGTGCCGATTGAGGAAAAAGTTTGCTGCAAAACTGCAACAGGTTTGCGATTCGTCTTATTCTCTGCCTGGCAGCTTAAAGAAAAAGGCCGTATAAAGCTCTCTTAGGCACACTCAAAGATGAAATTACGTCGACAAAATCGAAAAAATGAGTGTTATGCAAAAGATTACTGCCTGTAGTTTTCTCTGTTACTACTTTTTTGACATTAATATTTCGAAGCGTAAAACAATAAAACCGCACAGTTATATGCAATCAAATCAGACCTACGCTCTTACAAACTGATGTGTAGGATGTTGAAACGATGAAGGTTTGAAACGCCCCCCTGCACTGCTCGCTCATCATATTTTACTTTCTCTTCAGCGAATCTTTTCACAGTAATAATTAAGCGATCGGCAATTGAGTCATCCTATATAGTGGTGAAAACATAATCGAAAAGATGCGGTCAAATCAAATCCGAGCATGTGTTTGGTTAACCAGGCATTGAAGTACCTCTTCGAAGCTAGAGAGACCAGTTAATATCACACAAGCTGAAGAAAGATCGTTTGATGACCATTTTCGACGCAATCCGTGTCCATCATTTCAGATCATCAGTGTTTCCACCCACACTATCTTTTGCGCAAAGTTAAATCCAGCAATGTAAAATACTACATCGGCTGTATTTGATCTTCCTGTATGTTGTGATGTAGAAATGTGCGTTCGAACCGTACTGTCTGAACTTAACCACGCGTGTGATTCCAAATTTTTCGAATAGTCGGATTGTTTACTTGCTATGTTGCATTCAGTAGCTTTCGTGGAACCAGGTCGATTCCGCTCAAGATGCAAAATAGAGTTGTGCATACCTTGTTTTCACACGATTCGGATTTCGTGTACCTTCGTTTACGGCAAACATTCAATAAACGTAACCTGTTTTCAATTTCCACATGGATTTGTGAGGTTGGCCTTGTAAGCTTTTGCAAATACGGCTCGAAACAGACCGGTTAAGTTGTGTGATTTTGGATAGAAAATGTGTATTTGTCGACCGATCAGTACGTGGGCTTGAAATGAGGTTCGTGTAATTGCTTCTAAGAATGTACAGCATGTCTTGCCAACAAAATTTTGTGCGTCGATTGACGTCGTCGAAGCGGCATTTAGTGGATCTGTAGGTTGATGCCTGCGTTGGCATTAAATTTCGCCTCGACTGTGTCTTTAATTGCCTTTCCTATATAGTGCAATAAGCAAGTTAGCAATGAAGATGCCAAGAATGACTGCTTGCAACGCAGCCATGGACGTCGGAAGGGGGGGCAAGCCCCCCTGGATTTTTAAATTTCACACTTTCCTGTTAAATTTTTGGCAAAAAAGGTCTTAGTTTCGAGTTAAAATGAATTTCACCACCTATGTTCCCCCTGGAAAAAATCCTTCCAACACACATGAGCGCAGCTTTCACTCAATGGTCGCCTGAAATTCGCCTTTCCCCGTATTTTCGTCTGCTTCAAGGATTGCGCCATTGTAATTAAAAAATTCAAAATCAATGACACTCGATGGAAGTTACAATGATACAACATTACACGGACTATGGCATATTTTCTTAAAATGTTTTGCGTTGTTGATTGTCGAACAGTCATACGTCCAGTTGAAAAATCAATCACAGGTAATTTTCATGTGGTTTTAAACTATTTAGTTGGCGATTGCGTGTGGAACTCGTAGCGTGGTTTACTTAAATTGAAAATTGACTACTTCCCATTTATGCTCCTGTATTTCGATTTGGCTGTTTTGTGTGTGTTCTTGTGTTCTACTGATGACCCCTGGTATGGACCATNAGGCTGAGGCAAACACGTAAATAAGAAATAAGTACCTATTGCTTGTACTGTAATGACCTTCGTCTGTATTCATTTCGGTTTTTAAATCGCAGTATTTTTTGTTCTTTGAACTTTGTGCATATGCTTGTATTTTCACTTTTCATTACATTTTTTGTATCTTTATGTTTGCTTTTCACTTTCATAGCTCTTCTCGTCGAAAGAAAATCAGGCAAAAGTAGTTTGTGTGCATTTCAGTACAAACTGTTGCTGAAGTTTAGCACTGGAAGAGACTCCTGTTAGTTTCAGTTCGTATTTTTCTGCTTGCTTGTCTCAAACGCACGATTGACTCCCCGAACAGCGGACACTGTCAACCAGCTGATCCGTTTAAGAAGTTTGAAGCATCAAAGCCAGGTGTGTAGTAGGTGGTGACGGTGTTCCCACACCTCTTTGGAACTAATCCAATTTTAGAATGTAAAATTTTCTACATTTCTACCGTTGTGGATAAATTCAGAGCAAGATGTGCATCCCCTGTTTGGGAGAAACTAACCAACGGTTTAATTCCTTTGCGCCACCAACCTGAAGTGCCCATAATGCTTTCCAACTCACTACGTCAGCTGCAAGTCCCACAGAAGGTTGAAGTTCATATTTGTACCAGCCAGGTAATTTTTAGCATTTAAATATCTTCTGTGTCTGCAAAGGCCTGACAATGACTTGCATGTGCGGCAATAAAACATTTTCTTGTTTGTTATTTCTACAAAAACTCCTAGCTTGTCCATAGGCTTCTCCAGAGTTGTTTCAACGCGACGACTAACCAGTGTCAATCGGGAACCTCATTCTCTACATTGGGAACATCTGCACTATCTCTTGTGTGTTTGCCGCTGCAGAATACTGCCCGCAGAATGGTCCAGCAGTGCACAAGCACACACGGGACATCTCGACGTTACATGGAATGAGACCGTGCGGCACACGGCCTCATTCAACTCAGTCCATAGCACTCAAGTCATCCACTTACCCTTCCTGGCTGATGTAAGACCTGCAGCAGCCTGCATGAGGCACTGCACATTCGCCCATGACCAACAGCCCAAGACGCTCTTAAACCTTCCGCGGACGATTTCTCAACCTCCCCATCCGGACATCTCCATTGAGAGGTTGGTTGTTTTGATGACTGCCTGAAAAAAGCAGGATTTGGTATGTCAGGTCCGTGTGTTTGTGGAACTCGACAAACAGCAAAGCACATCTTCCTGGGCTGTCAAAGGCTGCGTTCAACATACTGCCTATGACACTGAAAATCATGCATTTTTACCATACCTTCCAGAGCAGTGTTTCTGATTGCCAAACCTGGCCTGTGCATACGAAAGAAGTTGTTTTTCACAGATGTGGCAAAAATGTGATTGCTCCGAGGACACGTTGAGCAATAGAAAACTGGTTCTTCCCTTTTCCGGTTGATAAATGGAAGATACCGTATTTGTGCGAAAGTAACTTACACCAAATATGTAACGCGCAGCAGGTTTCGGGCCGATGTTTGAAGCGCAACGACGAATCACACTTTCATCGATTCCATATTTTTCCAGCGGCGCGGTTATCTTACGAATTTTACCATTTCAATAATTCGAGCGTAAGCCTGGCAGTGTGTTTTTGTGACATCTGTTTTTAAATGACTTGGAATTTTCTGATTTTTATCGTCATGGTATAAAATTTAATAACTTCAGTGTGCTGTCTGTGAGTTCTAAAACACGTATCAAGTGTATGAGAAATGGTGTGGTTGTTTTGCGCGAGAGAATGCCACAGTCGCCATTTATGATCTCATTATAATTTTACGTGATGAAAGTGGCGGTATGTGTTGAAATGCCACAGTGCTTTTTTGCTGCAAAAACAGTCTTGAAAACAAAATGGTATGTTAGCCACTCTGTCTATTAAGACGCAGATCCCAGAAATTGCTTCAATCGCTGGTTATTTTCGAATGGATAGGTAAGCAATTGCATCTTGGCAGCTACATAAGTGTTGCTCGATATTCCAATCGCTCTGTTCTTGATACATGGTCGTTGCTGTGTGCCCTGTGTTGATGGTTGTTCATTCATTAAACGTTTTATGAACGGAGAGCTGCCATCTTGGTGTTATATAACAGTAGCACATTTCCATCAGTTTTTGTAGTAGGCTACGTACTTGAATTTCTAAATTCAACTAAAATTGTCTACACCCAGATTTCTGAAAAGAGGAGGGAAGCACAAGGGTCCATATATAAATTTTTGTCAAAAAGGAGCAAGAACTTAGTTGTTGAGCCAAATCTTCGAGGTCAAGGTTCAACTCTTAACGAAACGTGTCACCGCGAACTCACACTAAAGAACTCAATGTTCGAAAGGAAAGCTTCTGGCGTGAGATTGAAATGTGGGTAACTTAGTTTTTTTGCAAATCAGGACAAATGGTTGCAATATATTCTCAATTGCCAAAAATGTAGGTGCGTTAAAGGCGCAGTGACTTTGCGGTTTCAGCGAATGGTCAGCAACTTCCTTGTCTTCCTCCAAGTATTCAAAATCAGTTCAACTGTCTTCGTTAAAAAATGTTTCCTACATGCGAAATCTCAATTTCACAGAAATGCACAAGTTTGGAAAGTGTAAAAGAATATTTGCTTCCAAAAGCTTTGACAGATTCAATGAATCTGTATTTTCAAGCTCTAGCAAAATATTTATAAGTGCGTTTACTCTGGCGAGAATTGAACTGTTCTCTGCTGCTGATTTTTATCTGCTGCAACTGCAGGATCTCAACTGTATCGATATACCGTAAGTTCTGCGCTCTTGTTATTTAGCGACTGTTGTGATCAACCATCTTCATGAAAGAGAGAAGGTATGTCAGTAGACCACCAGAAACGCGAAAAGCTTTCTTTGTTTGACGGGTCTACCACGCCAAGCACAAACCCTGGTTTAAGACACAGGAACAAAATCATGGCACAGCCATAGGTTATTTACTCAAAACTAGCTTCGCAGAGAGTTACCTTGCATTATAATCATGTTTGATAACTCTGTAATGCGAACCGTGTTCGAGCCAGTTATAGCCAAAGATCGCTTGAAACGCCCAAACACGTTTCAGCTTTCATGGTCGAAACTTTATGAAGCTGGCTGTGAGTGGGTATTCCGGAAATATAGTGTTTTACACTGACGAACTGAACGATGTGCTTTGTTTTGGAATAAGTCATATTTTCGAATTTCTTGAAGCAAAGCGTACCGAACACATTTTTGAGATTTGCAGCAAATCTTCAAAAGATAGCAAACCACCTGGTATTTCCGATAAGTTTTATTTCCGCTTCATGTTCCACAATCAGAAAGTCTTAGAAATCACAAGCTAACTTTGAGTGACACAAACAATTGGTGAAGAATACAAACACAGCATTAGAACAATTAAGGTAAGGTGCACTAAAATTCGGGTATAATTTCGCGGTATTTGATTTTTGCTCGTGTGTGTATGTGTACTTCTGCTTCCTCTTTGGATAACACTTTCGAGTTTTGTGTATGCCACTATTGGCCTACTATGTGATGTGGACTCTGAATACGTTCATAAAAGAAACATTAATTTTTTAAAGTCAATCTTTCAGAATTATCCTTCACGCTTAGACCTATGTTCGTACTCTGTGATCTCACATTAAAAATTTAAGCCAAATGCTCTAAAGCAGACAGACATTACCTGAATTTGAATGACTCTAAATTTCGCACTTATCTTCCAAATGTTAAGGTTAGTGATGGATGAACCATTTTCAAAGTGGAGCGCACAAGTACACGTCAAGAAAACTGCGGAAAACTTTTTCATTACACGATTTACTTTAACAATAGACCAAGACGTAATTGTGTTGCTTACAAAATTTCAGCAAAATTCGAAAGTAAACAGTGGGGTCCTGACCCCAAAAAAGTGGAGGGCCTAGGCCCAAGCGACTCCGACACCCTGGTTGAATTGCTCACAGCATCGTTTCTAAAATGTGGGAAACTGGGAATACACACCTCCCCAAATTAAAAACATTCTGGTAAACTTACATAAGAATCAGTTGAGTGTAAACCCTTAAAAAGTGAACTTTGCATACTGTTTCATTTCAAATTTTAATAAAACTTGACGTGATGATACAAAACGTTTTTTTAGCGTTTGAAGCGATTTTTGCCCCAAACATATTTGGTGGCTTCATCCCTCATTGGGCCCCGCCTCCTGCACCTGGAAGTACACAAACTAACATCAAATGCCTTCGCTTTGCCCACATCAGGGGTTCCCAACCTTTTTACCATCGCGTAGCACTTGGGCACCCCGTATTGTCAACGCGAACCACTACTTCCAGAAAACTAATTTGATCGAGTCTTAGTTTATTCAGAAGAATAGTATACATTAAAATGACAATGAAAGACCACCACTAAATCTAATGAGATTTTTGTTTGCCTTCGCCAATTGGTCGATGCGTGGCGTAGATTTGTTAACAGCCCATCGAAAGTCATAATGACGACGAACAAAAGCGTTGGGCGTTTGAATGCGCCACGGGAAACAGCGACCAACTGCAGTTATGTAGGTTTGCGGGCTATCGTGTCGACGGTCGGACTGTTCGCAAACAAGTACATCGCGTTGAATCACGAATGGAATATTACTGGGAATTACGCACTTAAGGTGCAAAAACATTGAAATATTAATGTGTCCACTATACTTCCGAAAGACCTCAGGATCGAACATGGGGGCGCCAAAGCGCCATCTAACCTCGTTACGCCCCTGAGCTACAGGAAAATTTATTTGTTTAGAAACAAAGGCCGATACCTAAACTAGAAAGCTGTAAAATCCAGGTTTTTGTGAAAAAATGGAAGTTACTCCCGTACCACCTGGAAGACCTTCGCGTACCACTAGTAGTACGCGTACCTCAGGTTGGGAACCTCTGGCCTGCACCTATCGAATTTTGTGTAACATCACCGAGAAAGCAAGTTTTTCCCTCACATCAAGTGAGCTATTTCAACACGACGTTTAAATAACTTGATTAGAAACAACCTGTGTGGCTTTGTTCGACGATGCGCATCTTCATCCAGGTGTTTCATCCATTCAATTCATGTCTGATGCTTTTTACAAATCTCTACTTTTCTCCCATTATGGCAACGCTATGTATGCAGGGGCGTAACGAGGGGGGCAAGGGGAGAACAATTCCCCGGGCGCCAATTCACTATGGGGGCGCTGAATCACTACGTGGGCGCCGAATTACTGCGGGAGGCACCGAAAAGTCCCAACAATGTCACAAGTACTTTCTTCAATACAGTAAGTGTGCTTTCGAAAGAGCTCCGGTTCGACTATGGGGGCGCCAAACTTGTTTTTTTGCCCCGAGCGCCATCTAACCTCGTTACGACCCTGAATGTATGGCAATCACCGAATGCAATAGTAAAGTAGTTGATGCGTTGTCCTGGTGCTTGTTCATCTTTGGATTGAATTCGTGTACCAATAACACCTGCTTTGTAATGCGCTATGACCAGGCATTTGACACGTTTCTGTTTTTTCAAATGATACCTGTGAAGTAGATCGAGTTTGAACTAAACACGTAAAATAAAATACACACGCCTCATTAAACAATCTAATTTTTTTATATCTGGCTTCACGTTGTTCTTTACGAGTTTGTGCTCAGCTCTGAATTGCCTTGTCTGTTTTTAATACAACGATTAAAGCATTGACGTTGTTTTTTTACAACGTGCACCTGAGCATAAATCCACTGCGACACGGTTCTTTTCAAATATAGGGGGCTTTGCTGCCGATAAAAGTACAGTATTCACGATGCTTTTCAGAGCCATTCATGTAACTACATCAAAATCAACTGTTCAATAAAAATATCGAATGTCTGTAGAACGAAACTGTTTGTGAATAGCAAATAATTACAGCTGGAACTGTGCAAAAACCTGGAACTTAATCTTGAATAGCGCTCCTGCTCCACAGCGCTGTTTCACATATCATATCATAAAAACGCCCAAGGGCGTACGAAAGGGGGGAAGTGGGGTTAACCCCCCCCTTGAGTTTGATATTTTGCAAAACTTTATTACCTGCGCAAAGGAGATTAATTATTTTCGCATACTTTTTGCTTGTTAATTTGTCGACTTAATGCAAATACGACGGAATAAATTTGCATGCAAATTCCAAGGAACATTGTAAGTTGGCCAATACGTAATAATTATGTTTTGGTGGGAATTCGGACTATCGTCTGCGTCCAGCAACCACCTTACCACTTTTTGCAGACCCTCCATCCACTATGCATGCTTAAGATTGTGTTCCGCGATAGTTCACTTTATCCGAAACAATTGTCTTTATTTTGTCTCCTAAGGCTGATCAGCGCAAGCGCTGACCGCAATGGCTACACTAGCAATTTCTGTAGCATGATAGAGCTGTTGCACGAACTCAAAAAGAGCTTCTTTTTAACATGGAAGCATTCAGGGATTTGATTATGTCTCAGCAGGGAGAAATGAAAACTAAAAGTTTGCTGGACTTCTATGCATACTAAAAAATTGAAAGTTTTCGTGCGTACTTTATGCGCATTCTCAATTCTTGTGTACTTTCTATGCTCAAATGCTCGTATTCGACAAGATATCAGCACAGCCTGATTTTGCAGCGGTAAATTGCTTCGACGCAGTGATGAGTGTGTTTTACTNCCCTGTTTTAACGCGCTTCCTGATATTTTTGCACTTATGAACTGCTGCATCGTAGCGTTGATTGTATTTTCCTCTGATATCCCAGCTGGGAGTGCTGATAGTTTATATTAAGCAAGGGCGTGCGCAAGGGAGTTTGGGGTTAAACCCTCACCCCTGAGCTTGATATTTTACAAAATTTCATTACCTGCGCAAAGGGAATTAATTGTTTTCGCATACTTTTTGCTTGTTAATTTGTCGATGTCGAAAAAACACTTTCTGCAGATCTTTCATGCACTACGCATGTATAAGATTGTCCCGCGATAGTTCACTTTATCCGAAACAATTGCCTTTATGTTGTCTTCTAAGGCTGATCAGCGCAAACACTGACCGCAATGGCTACATTACCAATTTCTGTAGCATGATAGAATTGTTGCACGAGCTCAAAAACAGTTGTTAACATCGAAGCTTTCATGAATTTGATAATGTCTCAGCAGGGAAAAGGAAAACTAAATGTTGCTGGACTTCCAGGCCCGTAACCAGCTTGGGGCACCACACCAGGGGGGCGAAGAGTTTTCTAAAAGGGGGACAAATTTTTTAAACTATGTCCAATACTTTCAAAATACGTCCAACACATTTTTCTTGTGGGGGCAAAAATTTTTCTACGGGGGGATTCGCCCTCTCTGGTTACGGGCCTGTGGACTTCTATACATCACAAAAAACAAAAATATTCTTGCGTACTTTATCCGCATTCTCAGTTCTTGAGTAGTTTAGCAAAATTCGATCTTGCAAACCAGGGTGTGCGCCAGCCAGTCCAGCCGCACACCTCCAATCCTGAACTGCTCGTATTTGACGAGACCTTAGCGCAACCTGATTATGCAGTCGTAAATTGCTCTTAAGTTGTGATGAGTGTGTTTCACTCCCCTGTTTTAACGCGCAGTCTGATATTTTTGCACTTATGAACTGCTGTGTCGTAGCTTTGAATTTGTTTTTCTCTGATAGCCTAACTTGGAGCGCTGATATTTTATATGTCATTGCAATGACATATAAAATAAGGGAGTATCATATTTCATATTTGAATTTATTGACAAACAGCCAATGAAGGCAGGCCATGGCCTGAAGAGCTCATTGGCAACGCAAAAACACAGAAAAAAAATGACACACATACACACAAATGAAACAGTAAAAACAGAAAACGAGTTCATATT
>JGI24021J15306_10005701_pt1 | contig 14829 bp, 10 predicted proteins | sample Ectturendosymbi1_FD_15306 | JGI IMG/M metagenome (IMG submission 15306)
AACGCGTTATGCACAACAGCTTATATGTGTGTGTGCGTGGTGTTCGGCCACACCTAGAGAGATACAAAGAAACCCATTGCACGTTTGCTTATACGACACGCCTCCCGCAAATGTTTACCCAGCCACGCAAGGTTCTGCAGCAAAGCTCGAAATCAAACAAGTTGAAAATAACTGCAGAAAAACTTGAAAATTATAAACAAGTTGGAAATAAGGACAGTGCAGCAAAACTTGGAAATAAAAAAGGTGAAAATTGAAAAGTGCATTACACTAACTTCCAAGCTAAGTGAAGTTTGAAGTTGGAGAGGCGAGCAAACCTGTTTAGAGCTGTGGTTGTGGCTCTAAAACAAGGGCGACTCCAGGTCAACAGCGTCACTCGGGCTCATCGCGATGCAACAATTCGAGGCTTGCGTCACTGAAATTTCCATTTTCTCTCATTCTGGGAAGCACTGTCGGTGCTCTGTCGCGTTTTTTATGTAACAAGGAGCGAAAAGTTCTCACGAGAATTAGTCCATTGTTGCGTAACGTACGTCACAGAGCAATGCTGGCTCGTTCTCATTAACCCGAGTTATTGGACAATTTATCGTTCGTTTGAAATAATCTTCGAATGATACCTGTGCACTGGATTGGAATTCAAATCTAACGTGTCTATGCAAAACCATTGCTTTAACAAAACATTCAATCTGGCATGAACTATATTTCACAAAATACTGAATTGCAGAAGGCAGCTCGGGCTCTAAAGGATGAGCCCGAAAAGCGGGCATAAAGACGTGAGTGGTGTACATATCACATGTTTTCTGTTTACCGAGAAAATCGTCTCCAACTACAATGTCTTCGACACTCTCCACCTCCTCATCAATTTGCGAGCAATCCTCTTGCTGCATGTCCAGGCTTTCGACGTTTTCGTTTTGTGGTGGAACTGGCAAAAATGCAAAATGCCATTAATTTAGCCACGTACTTTTTATTTTTGTATTTAGTTTTTCTGAGAATCTGAAAAAAACTATCAAGATGCTTCTTTCTGTTTCAGGCGGTTAAATCAGCGGCTGCTAGGTGAACAATATTCGTGCAGTATTCCAAACGTTGCCAAGCAACTAGGGTAGCACAAGAATATCCAGCACATTAAAATCAATGAACACTTGACAATAATCCAATTACATTAAACAAGTTGTTCAATTGGCGGATCCAGGAGGGGCGATAGCCCCCCTAAAAGTTAACAAAGTAATTTTATTCATCATGATTATTTACAATTCGGAAAGCAGCATTTGCGACATAAAGACATTTTGTCTTTCATTGTTTTGCCACAGCAATATTGTGACGTATACTTCAACTCTCTTACAGTAGCGAAGCCGTTACGATGCTTGACTACCAAATATAACTAAAATCCCCCCCAAAGGATCCGCCCCTGTGAACAACGGTATGCAAGCACATACCGCTGCAAAACCCGGATATTATCGCTGCATTGCCATCACAGCACAGACTTCCACAACATCAATGCAGATGAGACTTTTTTGTCATCTGCAAAGACTCAAATAATTTTGTAGCATCTTTCGCGTCGCAAGACTTGATGTCACGGTGGAGTCGAGTTTTTAACTTATGCATTAATCTTTTCCTTTATATTACCGGTACACTAAAAATAATCTAATTTTCGATAAAGCATGGGTCCGCAAATGGTGGGTCCAAATTTGTGTCGCGAGACCCTCTACTCTGGGTCGCGAAATAATTTAAATTTACATTTTAAATTTACCATTCTCATTAGACAATAAATGCAATCGCTTACTGTTTTATGTGCTAACATTCATACACTTTTGTGCAAGAAAATTGCTACTGTCACTAGATGTCTTAAAGTTGATATTACGAAGTATTTTCCACAAAATTATATGTTCACGAAATGTTTGGGTCGCGAGAATTTAGAACCATTTTTTAGGGTCGTGTCAAAAAAATATTTGCGGACACCTGCGATAGAGAATGCGATCGCTAAGCTGGCAAACCTCGCACCTGTATTCTTCTGTCTATTTGAAAATTTATTGGCGGTACAGCTATAACACAATGAAAACTGTTAACGTTTGATTAATACGTATGAGCGATTCTTCGGTAACAGTCTCAAAAGCATTGTTTTTTCCTTTCATTTTGCTGCATCATCTAGAAGCCACTTGCAGCTCTGACAACGCTTTTCTCAATGTCTACGACAGTGTTTTTCAACCGGGGATTCGCGGAACTCCAGGGTTCCGCGAGTGGCCGCCAGCGGTTCCGCCGAAACAGACCGAAATTGCCTGGGAAATTCGTTTATTGCAGAAAGTGAGACAGACACTTGGATCACTGCACAGGGTTCCATGAGCAACGCAAACATTTGCGGAAGGTTCCGCTGCAGCGAGAGGGTTGAAAAACACTTGCCTACTACATACGCAAGTAACTCGTGGCAACTTGAACAAAGCCACAAGTTTCCACGCTATGATAAAACACGTTTTATGTGCAACGATGTATCGCAATACACAACTAAAGTCAGTGACTGCAGGAATAGTGAAAATATGATTTACATGCAGCAAAATATACTTAATCATCCAAAGAACTACAGCCTTGACACGCTAGGCACGAGACAAGTCCTTTGCCTTGGTCCTTCGGTTTTAACATTATGCATGCATGGTACATTTATGAAAATGGTACAAGGCAAGGATTTGCGTGCATAGGAATTATGACGACATGCTTCCGGTCCCAACAGAATTTGTGAATCATCGCTTGGATATCCCTAATTTTTACGAATGCATTTCACTTTTGGTTGCTGGAATTTGGCAAGGCGAAGATCATCTGGAAACGTGTTTGTATTAGCTTCGTTTTCAGAGACTTTTGAGCATCAGCAAAAATGTCGTCGCTGCCAGGTCTACGACTAGTAAATGTCAATAGCCAGTTCTCTTGCAAAATCTCTTACCGGTTTCATTGAATTCTTTGAATTTCCCACCATTTTGAACAATGACGCATTTGTTAACACTGTTGTCGGAAAAAATTGGAGAAATCACTGAAGCAAAAAGTAACGCGTTGTAGGAGATGACATGCACGCATTTCAAGCTTCGAACCCAATAACCGTTGCAGAAAAGCAGTGAATTATCTTGCATTTACCTGGGGAAGAGTTTGCAGCAGATCCATTGCCGGGAAGATTTTTTTCAGTGCATTGCAGCAGGTTTATGTTGGTCGCACCTTAACGCAGAAAATTCCCGGTTTAGTTGACTCATCGGCGTAAGTTAAGTTAGACTTAGCAGTGCTATGGACCGAATGTCATGGCGTACATCCGGTCAGGATTTCTGTGCATAATTTCATGACTAAAGACCAATGAACACATGCTTCAAAATCGTAGAAAACTACTTTCCATTTTTCTTTTAGCTTTTGTTTGATAAGGATACAACACGCGTCGTGTGTTAAGATAGCCAGGCAATGAAAACTGAAATCGAGGCTCTTATCACGAAACGATGTTTCTCGTTGAAACACTGTTTGAAACACAATTGTTTAAAATTGGCAGATCATGATTTACAGCAGAAGCTTTACACCAAGCTGAAGGTGAATCAGTGAGTATCAAATTACGGCCAGTGAGTATGTACAGTGTTGCGATAAGTGGCGTAGCTAACGGGGGGTCGGGGGGAGGTCCGCCCCTGGCGGCACTTTTATGGGGGCGGAACTATGGGCTATAAACCTGCAAAGGCTGTATTGAAATAAAAGTGGTTTTAATGTCGGGACACTACTTGCAGTTGAAGGACATTTTTGATTTTGTGTAATTTAAACTATGGCATGTGCATTTTAGGCGATTATCTTAGCCAAACAATAAACAGTCGTGTATCAAGGATGTTTTATCAATAGGCGTTTTTATATGACGCTGCAACACGGTTCTCAAAACGCTTATCAACCCACTTGATGTCAAATTTTACTGATTCACTACATCAGGAGTGGAAACCTATTTACTATCACGGGCGGCATGAACTGTACATTATCGCTGGAGGGCCGCAAAATCATTTGATTTTATCCTAAAATGTTATCTTTATCTAACTACGAGGAAGATTGACTTCTCTTGACTTACTATCCAAGTACCTGCTCAACATGGATCTTCGCTTTGACACACTGTTGTACTCTAACTTGGGTAACGACAATTCTGTTGCGGACCATATCAAATGTTCACGCGGGGCGAGGTTTTCCATCCCTGCACTGCACGGTTGATTGATCGAATGTTGGGTCATTGCTCGTGTTTGATAGTAGTCCTTATATAACGTCAAAGAACTTGGACGGAGTATGGTGGATGACTGTGGGCAAACATATGGCTGTGGTGAGCTGTGAGCTTTTGTAAGTGCTCTTAATTTTTTACCTCCGAGCAATAGCGTTTGTTGAGTCTGCAACCCATTTGTGTTTATATCTAATACATGAGTAGTTGAATTTGTGCTCGTTAAAATAAACTTCTGTGTGTGTGGAGAAATATAATCTAGCTCAATATTCTTCATCAGGGGTTCTGCGGAACCCTGGTGTTTCGCAAAACATCTACGTGAGTTTTAAGGGTTCCGCGAGGGTTCCTTGTTTTGTTTAGGGGAAATGATTTCTTGCTTGAGCATATTGATGCCTCATTATGAAAATTTTCAGATCACCGTGCTGCATTCAGATTCCAAGTTGGCCAGTTAGTTGTGCAAGAGGTTGAGTGCAGTTAATAGCCGAAAAAGAAATACTGATAGTTGTTGCGTCGCTTGTTCATTGTTGTGCAATTACGAAGAACGTTATTGTTGCATCACAGTTATACCATGTTGCCGATGTGCAGTTCACAATAGAGAAAGACACTTTGGCAGTTTATTCAAAAGTATAACCTTTGGAATTCTGTTTCAAATATAGTAATAATGCTGCGGGTTTTCCTCACAATTGCCTTTAGTGCTGCTGCCTGTGAGAGGTGTTTTTCGAAACTCAAACTGATCAAGAATCGCTTAAGATCTAGTATTAGCACCTTGCGGTTGAGAAATCTTGCCATACTGTCTGTAGAGCAATTATTGACAGATGAAATAAATTTTGACATTGCCACTGAAGGATTTGCCAACAAAGAGGCAAGAAAATTGTTACTTACGATGTTACTTACAAAATGCTAAAGCATACCATATTTGTGCATGTGACAGTACTGTAATATTTAAGGCAACCAAAAGTCAATACACTCAAATTTTTTCTGCCTTTTTTAAGGCTTACGAAACGTCCTCAAACCAAATTTCATGCTCATATCATGAGGGAATCCCAAGTTATTAGGTCAAAAAAAAGTCTAAATTTACCATTAGGTCAAAATTCATCGTTGGGTCAAATTTTTCTTGCAGCAGTTTTTTCTCTTTATTGATATTTCTTTGAAACTACAATAACAGATATTGCCATACTTCTGCAAGTTTAGTTGCAATTCTGTAATATTAATGGGTTTGTTGCGATTTCTGACGACACATGTTGTTTTGTCCACTACTGGACGATTTAATATTATGTAGGACAGGCGTGGCAAGGCAAGAAAGGTGGTCTTAACAGTACTTGGTTTGGTAAATGCTCACTCCATTATGCATATTTTCAACTTTATGATGTTCTCAGGTTTGACTCTACTGTAGTTATGAATGTACTTATCAATACATCATCTCCAAAGTTAAACAACCAAATTTCTTAAAATTTCGAAGTATAGAGGGCATGAATATGCTCTTGGGTTAACCTCAACACGTAAGGCTGAATTAATTTGCAATTGCAAATGCAGAAACTTTATATGTCAAGATAAAGTCAAAATTTTTAAATTATAAAGTCGAAATTTTAAGTTTTTAGGTCAAAAAATTGGTTGCACTAATAATATTACAATGGTGCACAAAGTAGTTATTGTATATACAAAGCTTTAAGAGCCAGTCAGTCGTACTTTTATGGGCTTTGGGAGCGCCAAACTCTAGGACCGCCCCGGACAGCCCACACTCTAGCTACCCCACTGGTTGTGATACGAATCAAGCACTGCTTACAGAGAATCGCTTACATACGTCATGAATAGACCTACCATACGTCCTGGTTTACCCGGGACTGCCCCGGTTTGTCCCATCCCGGTTAGCAAAGTGTCCCGGAATTTCACTTCAGTGAAATTTTTAAAATGAACTCCAGCCTGATGATGCATTGTTATAAAATAATCCCGCTCAATGGCCAATTGCAAAATTGAGGGCTTATTGTTGCGTCACTTTTACCTTGTCTTCAATGGAACTACAGCAACTGCTGCAGATAGAAGCCATTTTGTATGCTTTGAGAAAGCAGGTTAACTTTCAGTTAGTCTTGAGGCATTTTATGTTGAAAGTAAGCTAGAACTTGACCTAATGCAGGGTAATGTGGCAGGCTAACAGTGCGGTATGGATTCCTTTCACAGATAAGCGCTAATTCAAAGAGGATAAGAAAGGTTACCTTGATTAGCCTGCACTTCAAAAACTAAGGCCTTTGATGACTCGTCAGGTTATTTCATTCATGGTTTTGAATTTGTCCCGGTGTAAGCCTAAGAAATTATGGTAAGTCTATTCATGAACCACTAAATAATTGCATTTTCCCACCGTGACACTCACAGACGAAAAAGGAATTTGCCGATCTACTAGATGCAACATATGATTTGAACTCAATAATTAGTCAAAAGAATTTGTTCAGCCACAGTGACATTTTACTTGAATCAAGGAAACAATGCAGGTTAACGAAATAAAGTCGATTCGTCGAGTTCAAAGTGTTTACTACTATTTCACAAATTTGCCTTACAAATTCGCTAGTCAAAAATCTACAGAGTTCAAGTAGTGACCGTGCATTTGAAAATATCTGCGGACTAACTTAACGTTTTTATTTTCTTTCTCAACGACAAAAGCCACTTCAAGCAAACGTCGAAGAAAACGCAACATTTTATTGCAAAAATCTGGATAAGCGCAGTGAGGGGGAAAAATAGACAACCTCCCCCCCTGAACTTCTAACACAGGGTGGGGAGCCTGCGGCCTGCATAAACGTTTGTTATGGCCGGCATCAGAAAGTTTCGTTACCCAAGTAGAGCACAACATCGCGTCAAAACGAAGCTCCATGGTGATGCAGGTACTTATAAAGAAAGTCAAGAGAAGTCACTCTACTTCATAGTTAGATAAAAGGCACAGAATTTCAGGATAAAATTGATTTCGGCCCGCCAGCGATAACGTACAATTCATGCAGTCGTGATAGTAAATAGATTCCCAAGCTCTGTTCTAGCATATTTTGTCGTTTTGTGCTTCGAGACGCGGTGCCACAAACCAAATACTATTGTTTGCTTAAACTCGAAATGTTTGGCCCCTCCAAAAAATTTCGGGTAGCGACGACATCAGTGAAAAATGCACCGATTGATTAAAATGTTGATTATTTCCATCGGCTTATACCTGTTTTGATATTCTTATCCATCCTTTGTAACTGGGGCTGTAATTAGTTGTTAGCACAACTAAAATGTTGGTACGTTTGTAGCACACACGAAGACTGCATTCTTCAAAGAAATCAGTGTAATTTTTTACTTTCTGCCATCTTAGTTGCACGATTTGTGTAAACACAGAATTTCAAAAACTCATTTCAAGTCGCTTTCTTATCACATCACTACAAAAATCCTTCGTCTTTGTCAAAATAGGCTTTATTAATTTATGCGGTTCTAAGACAGTTGGTTCTGAGTTTTTACCATTTTTTCAAATTCCTTTCTTATCAATTTTATAAGTTACATGAGAAAATGTTTAAAAAGCAAGTTTCTGAAAAAAAAGTAAATCTACGTTCAGGGAATCCTCTATTTTTTTCAAAACGTTTGCAATTTTATTTACCAAGGTTAAAACTGATTGCTCAACTGTGCTTCGTCTTGCATGACCTTCACAAGAACGTCCCTTAAGTGATGAGGATATTAAGGCTGAAACCAGCATTTGGAACTTTCACTACGCTTACATATTTGGATCAACTCCTACTAATATCAGGCAAATTGCAAAAAAACATACAGAAACGCACGGCAGACCTAGAACCATTTTCCAGGAGGCAAAAAAAACGTGCAACCAAGCAGTGATCAACCGGTAATGTGCGTTGTTATTCGTAAGATCCACATGTCTATTTCGTAAGGAATAATGCCGTAACGACTGATACAGCGCTAACGTACTGCCAACATTTCGCTTTTTCACAACCTTTGCTTATCTAAAATTATCCCAGAAGCGTCAGCTAATGTCTACGTCGTTGGAATGTAAACTTTACAGGCACACCAAACACAAGGTTCATTCACGTTGTGACTACAGAAGTAGTTTGAAACCATTGGCAAGATTTAAAAAAAGACGTTTTCGTTTGTTTGCTTGTTTTGCCTAATTTTTCTCAACGCGAAATGTCTAATTTCTTTCTTTGAATAAACAATTTAATTAGCAATTACATAAGCTTTAAATGTAAAACAAAAGAAAGCTTACGTGCAAGCGTCGCCTCAATAGCACCTGGAATATCGATGCTTGGAAAGCTGGGGTAAAACGATTGCTGAGGTTGTGACCAGTCATCTACGAAAGCAGACGAAGATCGGGAAGTATCACAGACAAACAGAAAAAACACCTTTTGCTCACAGAACAAAAAATCTGCTCAGCCGTATTTAAATACAAAAATGTATATAAGCGTTGTATTCCCGCTTATTTAAATGACTTACGTTAACGTTGCACTGAAAAAAGATTTTTCTTTCACTTTTCACTCAAATTAGCATTTAGAATTTTTACAACTCATGGAAATTTGCATCAACAACTAACAACATCAGGCAATTTCCAAAAAATACAAGCCCTGAAAAAACAGAGCATGACTAAAACCATTTTTAAGCAAAAAGAAATCGCAACCAATACTGCATTCATAATACTAACGTGTTGTTTGTAATCATGTGCGTTTACCTGTTGCTTTTCTGTAGTAAGGAATAGTGCGCTTTAAAAAATAAACCACCAACAACTCCCTTTTTTCACAAGCGTTGCCAACATGCTATAACCTTTCGGAACACATACGCAAAAATCTTGTTCTTTCCCTGCATTTCTAAGTGAACAACTTAAAAAATAATTACAAAAATCAGCTGGAAATTGAAACAAGTGAAAGCTTGGCAGCAAGCTTCTTCTCAATGAAATCTTGATTATCTTTACCTGAAAACTTGTTGAAAGACGATTGCTCGGATTTTGGACATTCATCTAAGAACCCAGACAAAGTGCGCCAAAATTCATAAACACACAGTGTAAAAGGTTCGCGGATTGAATAAAGTCGTCAACATTATACGTAAGAAAACCTTACTTACAAACAAATATACCTACATGTTTGATAACGCGTATTCGCATGATTGGCCCTAATCCTACGAAGCCCTAAGAGTTGCAGTCAGTCTCTATACGAAATAGGTAGCCCCAGAATCAGTACTTTACACGTTGATTAATTTAAAAGTAAAATCAATTACACCGCAATCATGCTTTTTCAGTTCCCTGCTTAGTTTAGCTGAAGAGTCTTGCGATCTTAACCAGTATAACTTCGTTTGATTTTACAATTGTAGACTTGCACAATGAAACTATTACGAACAGTACGAAATTTGTGAATAGCGAAAGGGCCTGATTTTAAATCAAAATTCACAAAAAAAGGAATCTTGGAACTCCACACAAAAAGCGTAAATTATGTTCAGCGCACTACCGGTTTCAAACACTGCGTCAAAAATCGTATTCCTTGTTTTCGTCGGAGTCAGCCTTTCCGGGTATGCTATGGTTCATTTCCCTTTTTCAAGAAAAACACAATAACTCTGGACGCATAAAAAAACAAGCGATGAAAACGCAGTGATAGATCACATTTGCTTACTGTTAAAAAATTGTTTTTGATTTTCGTCTCGTGAGGAATTATTCAACCCTCCAAAGAGCATTGAGTTCACTCATAGACAGGCTAAAAGTCACCGTCTGAGTCAGGGATCACCAACGTGTTGCCCGCGGGCACCAGGTCGCCGGCAAGGACCACGTAGGTCGCCCGTGGGGCTGTTTCAAAAATAACATTAACATTATCAATGTCTTCACATTAGCGAATATCAATACTAACATAATTAAAGGTAAATTGAGCAAAATTTTTCTTTCACAAGTGTGTATGAAACTAGTAGCCCTTCGCATTAATCGGCAAACAGGAATTAGCTCCCTGTTTCAAAAAAGCTGGTGACCCCTGGTCTAAGTCATTATTAGCTTCACAATAAAGTTTTTTTCAGTGAATACTGTTCGAGACGCGCAGCAGAGATGAACAGACCTGGCATGGCCGATCATAATGGCGCTGTAATATGCTGTTTCAAAAACCGTATTCAATGTTCGATCGCCGTTGAAATTTGCTTTTTAACTTGTGACAACAAGTGTTTGCACTGATCATCACCCGCTCCAAAATCAAACACTGTTGGGAATACCAGGCTGCAGTTCTGTTAATGCGCGGAATTTGTGGCGCAAGGGTAGAGGAAAGGTTGTCGGATAGGTTGCCTGTATAAGGCGGAGCTCCGTAAATAGCGGAGCTTGGTTGCGGAGGTTTGATGATGTAACCGGGGTGGAAAAATGTTGCGCTACAAAATCAAAAAAAGGAAAAATAGTGAAGGAAAAATGTTGTATCATTGCAACTTAATATGCCTTTCACCCAAACATGGAATGCATGGAAGTTTGTGATGTTTAAAAATTTAATACATTCACCACTGTTGAAACCTATTTTTTTGTCCCCGAACCATTGTGAAACTCAGATAACCAAAAATATTAAAACTTCAAAATACAATTTTTTTACTGTAGTGTAACATCACCTTTTGCAGTAAAATTATTTTTGCTACCGTTTACATCTCATTGCTCAACAAAAAATTTCGGTTTTAACGACTCCGGGTACGTCATCAAACCTCCGCAAACAAGCTCCGCTATTTACGGAGATCAGCTTTTTTAGGCAACCTGTCAGGTACGCGTTGACAAACTCCGTGAGCGCTGGTCCACTGCTCCCAATAAAAGGTAATGCCGCAACAAAGTTAGTGGGGATTTTCACCACTGCCATTCATCTCACAAGTTCTTTCGGTGTGAAGAGGTATTGTTTTTGACCTCCCGAACAGATTAGTGCATTCTCAGGTCATTTGTTGCAATCATTCCCCCACCACTGATAAAATAGGCCCATTTTTATAGGAAGCAATATTTGTCTTGCTTCCTAGCATTGTAAAACTTTTGGCGTGCATTTACTTTAAATTGAAACAATACTAAGAACGAGCCAAGGTGAAGGCGTTTTAATTTTAAGGGAAACTGCAACTGCTTTTGTAAATTTGCACAAAATCACATCAGTAACACAGCCACAATGAGGCCAAAGAGGCCATGCTGCCCCGAAACAAACTTGCTACGATTTTTACTGGTGCTTTATATCAAATTTTAATTGTTAGAAAACAAACGGAAGGAACAGTTGGACTCAAGACGACGTCATTTCACAGAAATACCTGCGTACGCAAACGTAGGAAGACGTCCTTGCCCAGCGCCTTGCAAACTCAATCTAAGACAATGGCTCTTAACCTTTACAAATACGCCGAACCCTTGCGTAGTTTTCCAAAATTTTGTCGAACCCCATTTTTGCCCAATATAACAGAAAGTAAAAATGGGTTAAAAGTTTCAGATGACCATCGTCGAATACCTGATAGGCTCCGTCGAACCCTAGGGGTTCGATCGAAACCTGGGTAAGAACCACTGGTCTAAGAGATAGTCACATGAATTGAATACCTTTCGTAAAAAACGTAGGGATTCTGTAAAAACGACGCTGATCGGTTATAATATTCACCAAAAAAGTCATAATATATTGCTAATCTATGCTGATCACTATATTTACGTAAATTCTTTACGCACACGAAGGATTGCCGTACATTTTTATTTTCTTGGTTATGTGTAAAAATTCCACCGGTGAAGAATCAAATGAGGCCCATATTAATGCTTGAAAGCAACATCAATTCTTTACCTATGACACTTTGAACCCCCCGGCATCTTACCTAAACATGCACATCTTGAGAGATAACGTGTTTCGAACAACTACCTAAACATACCATTGAAACATAACTGCAAATGGAACAGGTTTTGTTTACAAAATAAAGTTCTGATATACCTTCAATGTGTTTCTTGTCAAAGGATGGGGTCCGCTGAGTTTGATGGGGGTCTGCTTCACACTCTTCTGCACCCAGTTCGCTTTCTTTTGCTACAAAAGGTTTAATGGGAATGAAAGTTGCGTTATCAACGTTTAGCTTGCGGTTCACAGTCAGAATGTTACTACCTTTCATTTTGTCGCCTATGTTTGCTGTTTTCACTGTTTCTTTGAGTTTTTCTTGGGTTTCTTTTTCTGAAGAAAATTCTTCGTGCTTCAATTCTTCTCCGTTTGAATTAATTTCGTCTTGTCCACCGGGTTGATTTTTCATTTCACTATTCTGCTCTTATTTTCAAAATAAGACCATAAAAACACAGAACACCTAAACCGAAAAAATTTGGGTGCATGAAAAGGAATAAAACCCAACTTTGACGAATACGGCGCAAAAAAGGGGAACAAGAATCGCCATAAAAACAACAGTAGTGTTCAGTAAATTTTCAGTTTTCACAATTGTCAAAATTCGCGTTGTTGATCACCGGAAGTCGATTGGCAGAAAGCGAATCATTAGCAACGGTGGATGGGAAACGTTGCATAGCGTGACGCAATTGCTAGATTCGTCCCAAGTGGCCCAAGACGTTAATCCAAAATATTACGGTGGCTGCCGTAATTCCAGTGTGTTGAATTCAACTGAAAAATTTGTGACTGTGGTGCAAACCATACAAAAACATTGTGCAATGAATTCTAACACTGCAGTGGCTTCAAAATATTAGCTTTCACAAAAACAACGTTTGCTGTGCTATTAAAAACCACAACTGATACCTTCTACACATAACTCCTTGTTTCTTCTTCCATATTCAAGTGCGTTGCAGTAATGAGACAAGGCAGACCTGTTAAAAATACCTCCAATGAAAAGATCCACAAAGTGAAAAACATTCCTGTTAAGCTAGAAAACACTACCATACGTCATTGAACGTTTGAACCAAACCGTAAAAATTTAGGATCTCCATTGTGTTATCCCGATTCCTGGGTACTTTATTAACCTACAGTACACAAAAAGCCTGATGTCCCACGCACTTTTTTGAAAGCAACCGTTTTCTACCAAAACAGTTATAATCGACTGAAACTGCAAAACGCGGCGAAGGAAAGAATGTAAAATTCACAATTTCCACCAGTTTCTTAAATACAAAGAAAACATTCCAAATCCTAGATAGGCTTGCAGCCCTAGAAGCCAGATTGCAGTACCTCGGTTTTCATCGCAATGATTTTAATGCTTTATCTCCACTCAATGGGTAATTACTATTAAAGTGATATACTCAACTAGCATCACTTACTCAGTGTTCGATGAAGAGTCGTCCACAGAATCGCTGCCATCCGGAACACCAAACATTTGGCTGCTTGCTTCAAAGAAGTTATCATCACATTGTTCCTCGCTTTCCTCTTCTGTTTCGTCACTGCCGTCGCGGTTTGTCGAGCGACCAGGCAATGAAAATGTTTCTCCCATCACCAATATCGTAACTCAATTACAAAAATGAAAAAGTTTATAATACCTGAAACAAAACGTTTTTGTTTCATGTAAAACTAAGAAGCATCCTTCAGGTAGAACAAACAAGCGTTTATTGACTAAATGATTATTACTGCTACCAGTAGCGCAACCAAGAATTTTTTTCTGGAGGGGCCAGTCAATCAAGTCGTCAGTCACTTACGTCGTCTTGAGTCGGACTGTTCCTTCTGTTATTTTCTAGCAGTTGAAAATTGATATTAGGCACCAGTTAAAATCTTAGCAAGTTTGTCTCGGGGGGCATGGCCTCTTCCGCGCTCATTCTGGCTGCGCCACTGGTTGCTATACACAAGAATAAATGGGCGGTTTGATAAAGCGTTATAGGACAGATCGCAATTCCTCTACCAGATGCCGATCAGGGGACCACAAAGCCTTTAAAGAGTTTTCGCCGGCCTATCCGTCCAGCGTGGCGAATAAAATAATATAATTTGAATACACAAAGAGACATATTTTGGATTGAAGGCCTCAGGGAAATTGTGGTCTTAGTGAATCTGCAAGATGTGCAAAAGTTTTCAAAATAAGTGTTCTCCATTTTGCAATTTAACGTACTATGCACAAGCTACTTGACCTAGGGTTGCCGCCAGACTGCATTGTTAAGAGTTTGAGGACAATGACCGTAAGGAGACAATTTGTTCACATCAGCAAAAGCTTCCACATAGAAACAGAGTTTACTATCCGACATGACATTTGCAAGGTCTTGAACTTGCTTTCTGATTGTGGTGCCCTTACTAGGCACGCCATGATTTTGTGGTTGAAGTGAGGTCAACAGTGACCGTCACATTAAGACAAGCCTATTAATTCATGATAACATTTTGTGAGAAAGCAGTGGGATTTTAGGTTTTATGCGCTTTGTATCCAATTGGTTCATTTGTGCAGTGAATTGCGGTGCATGTACGGGAAGCAGGCTTGATGAAATTAAACCTGACCCAAAAAACACCCGTTTTTTTTAATCCCACTTGAAAAAACAACGATAACACCCATCTGAAACCTATTCTTTATTTTTCCTTTAAAAAATCTACTGTAAAGTAAAAAGTAAAATGAGTGGCACACTTGTGCGATTAACTGCACATTTTTTTTAAATCAATCAAAACGAACAGCAAAGAAATTTGAGGGACTTGAAACAAAACTCAAGAATAATTCGAACAGTTTGTGTAAATTCTGCTGGTTTTCTTCTTCAACTCTGTAAAATTGGTAATTTCGATCAACTT
>JGI24021J15306_10005702_pt1 | contig 14828 bp, 7 predicted proteins | sample Ectturendosymbi1_FD_15306 | JGI IMG/M metagenome (IMG submission 15306)
CTCTCAAAGCACAAAGTGACTATATGTTCTAAAATTTGGGGGGGTGGCCCCCCTGGCTGCGCCTATGCCGCATGGGTCACTGCTGTTACTGTAATCATACAGGCATCTATGCTGTGGAAAGTATTTTACGCGAACGAGAGTTTGGACCATCTTTATTCGTCAGACTGACGTCTGTTGCGAATCGTCATCCGTTGGGTTCGTACAAAACCCAGAATCTACAGACCGTTGCTTGTGCTTGAGTTTGGCATGTTTTGATTTAGGCTTCTGTTGAGAGCTCGTATACACTGTGGGCAAAGCTCCCTTGTTTGTTACATTGCCAGTGTTCGACTGAGCAGTTTTTGCTTTTATAATATATTTGGACGGAGATGACTTCTTTCTTCTCGTTGCTTTTGACCTTCTAAAACCTGTCGCAGAGTCTTCAATTGTAGTATTTTGCATAACGTCTTCAGCAGAAGATAGGGCACTCTCTTCGTTTTGTTTTGCCTCTTTGGTGATAATATCATTAGCTATTTCCTGACATTCTGCTGCAGATTCTCCGGGAAACTTTTCAATAAGTTCTGCGACTACTGTGTTATTGTCGCTTGCTTCATCAACAGCGATGCCAAAAAACGATTTAACTTTTTTGAAAAAGCCGCTGGCCTCGCCTATTAACTGATCACTTTCGCGCTTTGACCACAACACCCACCAACCTTCACTTTCGTCGCTGTTATCTGTTCCTGTTCCAGCATTGACAACAGCTTGAACTTTTTGCTTTAAGTCTGCTTCGTTTTCTCTGGGCTGGTTTCGAATCCCTTTGACTCGAATAAGTGATTTTTGACGACTGTGTCTGGAAAACGATCGGCTTTCAATGCTAGATCTGCTTTTGTTGGTCCTAGTGGAGGTGATTGACAAGCGGCTGTCAATGTTTCGCGGAAAATCCACCCCACTGGACTTGATGACGTCGATTTGTATAACACTTGAACGGTTTCCAGCAATTTCACACCTCGATGAACTACGAGTACCAGGTTGTAGTGCACCTGTTGGGTTAAGGCGCGGTTCTGTTATTGGTGATGTTTCTTTCTGCCTTTCGAAGTTAGTATTGACTGAGTCCCCATCGCTGGGGTTTTTCGTCTCTCTGGTGTTGCGTGCTGCATTAATTTCTACATCCACGTGCGCTGTAACTTCGCGCTCATTGTATACGTGACCATTTGGTGTTCGCACTCTGGAATATGTAGCTGCTAAACCGGTATCAGTAATTGGAACAGAATCTAGGTTGGAAATAATTTCTTGACCGGTTTCTGCTTCATCTAGATGCTCTTCTGGGCTGTGTGGGTTCTGCAATGTAGAGTCTGCAACTTCACGACGCTTTGTGCTTACTCGGGATGGCGTGTCCGTTTCGGATAAACTGTTGTTGTAAGTCAGGTCATCAAACGTGGTTTGTATCTCATGACCACCACCATAGCTGCTCAGAGATGTAGTAGAATCCTGTCTTGCTGTTTGGTACTTGTAAAACCGCCGTTGGCTTATATTCTTGGCTCTGAGATCGTCTTCTTCAGTGCGTTTGCTTATTGGTCGACTGCCTACGCTTAGAGAGCGGCGTCTGATGACTTTATGTCTACTACGTCCTGATTGGTCAAGGTTGCCAGACTTCTGCCACTGGTAGATTATTTCGTTTTGTTGTTCGACAATAGATGCTAAGCGATGCAGCAACACAATATCATTGCTTGAAGAGCTACGAGATAGTCGGTCTTTTCTATTTTTCCGTACGTGACGTGGCTGAGCAGAACCGCTTTTGCGCACCACGTTGTGGGAAACAACAGAACTCCGTCTCCTACGTTTCGAGGCAGCAGAGGAACTTCCGCTCGGTTTGCGAATTCTTGCGTACAGGTTTTCTCCTGTTGTTGGATCAACTTGACCGCTTGAATCGCTGTACAGATTGCCTGTGCTCTTTGCTCTTTTCACGTATTGATGTTTTATTCTTGGGGGAGAAAATTCACCAACTTTAGGCGGTAAACCGTACATCTCCTGGGGAGGTAAACTCGATCTTCCGCTTTCCATCAAAGAAGGTATGTACAGGTAATCAATATGAACATCTTCTTCTGGTATCTCTGACAAATTCATCATAGAGAGGGATTTTTGATGGTGCTTGGCGCTCGCCATAAGCATTTCGGAGTAAGAAATTAAAGTTCTTGTATCCAAAAGGTTTTCAGGTGGGGACGCCATTGCATCAAAAGACATCGGTCCTGCATTCTCTGATGTATAAAATAGAAATTGATCTGGAACTGCAGGTTTGCTATCTTGGAGATCTTTCTCCTCGTTAGTCAAGCTTCCCGGAACAGCACTGAGAACAAGCTTATCACCTGGTGTCTCGCTGCTTAGTTCTGCATTCGTCACTGTGGACAAAGAAAGTGAGTCCAATTCACTGTTAACAACTTGCTCGATTCCATCAGAAATTTGTGCAGCAGATTTGTTTGTATCATTTTCTTCTATTTTCTTTACAGAAGTTGTTTCTTGTGATTCATCTGGATCGCTTTTTTCTGAAGTTGAGGCGCTTTGCTCTGGGTCTGGGTTCTTAACTTCTTTTCCATTACCTGAAAGAAAAAACGCGCTCATGTTAGTCGCAAACAGTCTTATGTATAAACGAAAGATACCTCAAGACAGAAAAACTCCATGTTTATATTATATATTTTTTTACAGCATCAACAGGGGTCAGACGACGATTAGGAAAATCATATGTTCTTTTAACCGCGCTGAACGTAAACTTGGCTTTGACATTGAAGGTAGATAAGAGCAGGTAGAGAAAAATCTTTATATGCTATGTTCAGTGGCATGTAGTGGTCATTGTTACTAGGTGTGCGCTCTTTGTGACGTCACGATGTGGCGTCATATTCACGTTTCCAAACCAACGTTTCGGTGAAGTTTTTTTTACACAATACGCATACCATTCTATCCTCACTCTCCTTGTACGTTGCTGTACAAATATTTTATGTGTCATTGCATTGACTACAAACTATCATCGCTCCAAGTAAGGATTCCGGAGCAAAATACACAACGCTACGACAGAATAGGTCACAGCTGCAAAATATTAGGCTGTACGAATGTTTCGTCGAATACCAGAAGTCCAGCACAGGTGTACGGCAGGAATGGCGCACACCAAGGGTTTGCAAATCGAAACTTGCAAAACAACACAAGAACTGAGAAAGCGCATGAGTATGCAAGAGAATTTTCGATTTTTGTCATGTGGCTGTTTTTAGTATGCAACTACTGGTGGAACAGATACGGTTTGTTTGAGCCGTTATGCTCAATTCGGCTGAACTGCCAATTAATGACGAAGCTCAGATGTATCCTGTTACTTATACTGATTGCTGACGTTCATATTACATGCACGTGTGCGGCTCTATCAGTGCAAGCAATGTTATAAACGAAAAATATGCACAGAACGGAAGCCATAAATACAAGCTGCGGAAAGACTGAGATGCATAGAAAAGTTGAGAAAGAGAAATTTATCCTGCAAGACTTAGACGTGTGTGAATGAGTAAATCAACAAAAGCTATTTCCCAAATCTGTAAAAACCGCGTTCCACAAAAACGCGGCATCACACGGTTTCCACTGTAAGCAACACGAAAATTAAACTACAAGTGCATGAAGACAAATTGCAACTGCGATTGTACGCGTAATTTTGCCACATCAAGAAATGAAGCAGGTAGCTAGTGGTTGCCACGTCAAAAAACGAAAGGGAGACTAGTGATGCATAAAAATTTCAGCTAAATCAAACAAGTTGAAATGGGACAGTTTCGAAATTTGGCTCAGAAAATCAGTAAGACCTCCATCTGTCAAGCTTTTTTATGATTGTCCCTTGATCGCACGACCTGGAAAAGTCAAGTCATGATCAGTTTGACTGGGTGTGCGCCGCACACCTAGCACACCCGGAGCATACGTCCCTAACTATATTGGCAGTGGTATAAACAATAGACACCCCTCAGGAACACTTTCAAATTACTCCTATGTGACAGTTTAGCTGTACAAATACATCAGAGTGGCAAATGTAACCAAATTTGTTTAAATTTGTGGTAACCGGAAAGCAGATGCGCTTCAGGTTTTAGGCCAAGCAGACGTTTGATTAATATGACTTTTAATCAACGTGCCACTTTGAGACTGGGTCGGCAAAAAAATCATCATTCGCCTTCGACAATGACGAAAAGTTGAAAACATGCACCATACCAGAGTGCGTGTTAGAAGATACGATTTCTGCTAAACGTGAAAAGCTTGCATTTCAGAAACTTCCACCTGCATTGATATAATGGTAGGAGTGCAAAGCTGAAAGCTAGCACATCAGCAACATTTTTGCACTTCAGAAAACTTGCACTTCGAAACTTCATTCATATAACGGCAGGGCTGTCAAGCGAAAAGCTTGCACTTCAGAAATTTTTACTTGCATCGATATAACGGCAGGGTGTAGTGCAGGCTGGGTGAGGATAGGATACTTGTATTACGTCTTCAGCTCACAAGTTGTGCTGGTGAATGGATCCAACTCGGAGGAGTGTTCATGTTGAAGTTATTGGACCATTCCCTGTGTTTGATACAGGAATACGCTTTAAATTTAGGCAAACGCTCCAAAAAGGTTAATGCCTATGTTAGCAGACAGTTTATTGTCCTTGCTCCGAGACATCAGACAGGGAGTTTGTTGCAGCCACAATGCTGCAACGTCGCCTTGAGCCACTTAAAGAGAGAGTCGAGCCGATGACCTCCGCGTAGCAACGATAATAGAGTTTTCCTCACTCGACTAGGTAGGCTCTACTAACGCTGCTACGAATTCAACGTTATGTGGCGAATCACCACGGCACATTACTTCCACCTTCCATGAGCTCAAGATGACCTTCAACGGGGATTCCAGCCACCGTCACGTTGGGAGCCATTTGTTGCAGCCACAATGCTGCGTCACCTTGAGCCACCTAAAGAGAGAGTCGAACCAATGACCCTCCGCGTAACAGTTTTCCCACTCGACTAGGTAGACTCTACTATTGCTGGTTCGAATTCATTGCTATGTGGCGAATCACCCCGCCACAATGTGAGTAGCAACTGTTCAAAGCAGCTGTAGTTTCAACTGCTGCTCGGGTATGCGGACAGAAACGAATCGGAGTGGCGAATAATGGTAAAAAAGCAACCAACCCTTAGTGTAACCAGAAGGTGAATGATGCAAATCGAGCAAATGAAGTTGTGTGGCTTCAGAACAAAGCCGAATCTTCTTTACATTCGCGATACTCTGAGGTACAAAAATCCTCAGTCCTCACGGTGAAAAAGTCCAAAACGCATGCTTGGGAGAATTTCGTGAATAAACTAGATTCCAGTTAATGACAAGCCAACGAGATATTCTGGCAAACCATATGGCGTCTTCGTGACAAAAAGAGTTCATCACAAACAAAACGGCGTCTTCCTTATCAATGGATCCACCCTGCCAGATGGAGAGAGCAGTTCAAAGATCTTCTGAACCAGTCACTATCGCACCATCGGACACACAGGTGGTACATTTAAGGTGGGAAAATATCATCACTGCATAGGACGTCTTCCTGGATGTCAAAACACTGAAGGCTGGGATGACTGCGGGTTGTGATGAAATACGACCTGAAATGCTCAAAATCTTGAACAGAGGAGTACTTTGGCTTACTCGTGTGTATCCAGTGGCCTGGTGTTCTGGAAGGGCACCGAAAGATTGGCAAACTTGGTGATTATCCCTATACACAAGAAGGGAGACAGGAGAAAATACACTAACTACATGGGCATCTGCTTAGCCTCTCTGGAAAAGTGTTTGTCAAGTGCTTTCAAAAAAGATGCCGCAAAATATTTTAACCTAAGCTGGAGGATAGCCAGTGCGGTTTTCGTCCTGGCCGTAGCAATACAGACCAAATTTTCATTCTATGGCACATTTTTTAGACATCTTGGGAGTATCAGTTTTAAATCGGTCTTTGTTCCGATCCTCACCTATGGTTATGAATCTGGGATAATGACTGAAAGGGCACTATGTCAAGTACAAGAGGCACAGATGGGATTTTTGTGAAGAGTTCACGGTGTAACATTTCGCGAAAAAGTGCGCAGCTGTGAAATTTTTAAAACATTGAATGTCGGTCCACTTCACTGAATAGAGAGATCTCAGCTACGATGGTTCGACCATGTGGTCAGAATGTCCCATGAAAAATTCGCGAGGCACGTCCTGCTGGCTCCACCCACGAAAGAGTCGACCAGAGTTCGACCAAGGACCAGATGGAATGATTATATCTCCGATCTGGTTTGATCCAGTCTTAGTGTGGAGTGAACAGAACCGTCAGAGATTGCTGAAAATCATGAGGTATTTTGAGTCCTCCTTGGGCTACTGCAACCGAGGCCCTCCCCAGTGGAAAAGCGGGTATGGACATGATGTAATGAATGAATGGTGCAGTGCTAAAAGGAAGTGGGAAGAATACCTATAACAAAAACATGCATCCCTGGCCACATTCGAGGTAGTCAAGCTTTTTCTACTAAAAAATTCACAATATGACAACAAATGTTTCAATATTTCCGTGCTACTTCAAAATGTCAGGGAACGCTGTTTCTCTTTCAAGCAATATTCGGAGCAACTTTCCCCATGTTCCCTCCAACCACACCCCTGGATAATGCCATAACGGTATAACTTTTAAAAAAGTTTAAACTAACCTTGCTTCTGTTGTTCTTCCGTGTAGATCGTAGACAACATCCGCTCGTTAAACTCTCGTTCTTGCTTTTCTTGTTTTTTCTTTTCTATTTTTTGCATTAGGGTACTAACCACAGCGATCTTGCGACGAGGAATGTTTTTGCCGATGGCAGAAAACAAAGTCTCCTCTTCCAAGTCAGCATCAATAACATAAGTGGGTTTATAGATTTCTTCCTATAAAAAAATAACACTTGCAGAACCCCAAGTGAGTTGATTGCATTTAGTTTTTATGCCATAACTACAGTAGTTACGTGGCAAGGTTTAATATTAGCTGTGTGCAGAATGCGAGCAAGCTCAAAGGTAAATAATGTTTTACTCACTGGGCATGTCATCTATCCGAGAGAAAAAATGACACAAGGAAGAGACAACAAAACAATCGGCATTGCTGTTGTAGCATTTTGATTGATAAACGGTCCCAATATAACATTTACGAAAAACTGNACAGTCTTTTTCAGTGATATCGTTCAGTAACCACCGCCAGTTGCTAAACGTTTAACAGAACAATTAGCTGATGAGTTCGAAAGCAAAAATCAACATCTAGAAGCAGTTTTTTTGTCTATTTTTTTACTTTCACAGCTTTTCTCATCGGTTTTGAAATAGTCATTACTTCTATCCACGTTCTGTGTGTTCATAGCGTCATCGGCCTGATAAAACTGCAGTCTTGTTTCTGGCCACCGCACGCAGTTGGTTATTAATTTTTCAACTTGAGACAAAAGTTCAATGCCGAGGATACCGTTGTTGAGACGTTGCAGCACTTCATTATGCTGCTTTGTATTTTCCCTAAAACTGACGACGTCCGCAAGAGAAAATAACCCTTTAGTTAAAAAGTAAAAACCAATCCATTTTGCTAATGCGAGAGAAAAAATTCAACTCGATTTGTATCAAAATTGTTTTGTCACATTTTCAGAGGTTAAAGTTTCCCGAGAAAGCATTACAGCGCTGCCAATAGATGAACTAATTTTGCCTGATTTCACAAGAAGTAACCTTTGTCATAGCAACTTTACCTAGAATGAGTTTATTTCATATCTCTGTAGCAAACTGCGAAATCTGATAGCACAACCTGGTGGCCGACTCACTAGCCGCAATAAAAGTAGGCTAATTCCAAATTTTCCCAAAACTCTACAACGTTTCTGAATTACAGGCTTCTCTTATCGTTATTGTGTTTAGCTAAAACTGACAAATGAAATCTGCTACTGTCGCATACCTGCAGCGATTTCTTTTCTGGGTTTTGTTCACCGAACCCCAAGGCTGTGGCGTCCCAGTCTAATTTGCTTCCTCTGTGGTGGCGACCCCTTACTATTGCCATTCTTTCGTCTTCTTCCTTGGACTTGCGGCGTCGCCATATTTCTTCATCCGTAAGAATTCCTTCGATTTCAGCGTGTTCCCTTGTCTTTTTCTTTTGAATGTATTTTTTTCTGTGACAAAGAGAGAGCAGTGCCTTTTATTAATTTACATTAAATTCACGNTTTTTTTGGTTCATAANGTATAGGGTTACAGAAAGTAATAATCAGACAGGTATTGTTTAAAAACAGCTTGCTGTGTACGTCTATTTGTGAAACGTTACAATCAATTTTATGTCCTTGCAGTTATACACTAATCATACACATGTTTTAACATATGAATTTTCCCGTGGAAATCCAAGCAGTTTCAGATTCAAACTGCCCTTACGAGGGCGAAGCCTATACAGCCGTTTTTCTTCTTTTCGTGCTCAACACTTGCTTTGAGACCCTGAAAGCGTAAAATGTCTCAAAATCTGCATATAGGGTTTTGAAAAGTTTTTACAAACGTAGTTCCGTTTAGTACACGCTCAAGCAGTCATATTCCCCGCTCTTTTAAAATTAGGTTAAAACCAGCCATGTAGTTTGGAAGAACACCGGGGAACGCTGGCCTTACCTCGTTTCAGGGATGAACGACTTTCCCCTACTTCCTGTGGCACAAAAATATCAAACCTTTTTGTTGTCATGTTTTATCATGTCACAACAAAAGGTATCCCAACTGTGTTTACTGTAGTGCTAGCAAGTCACGTGTTTGCTTTAAGGGAGGGTCTTCGGACGCTACACCATTTGTAGCAAACACTCTAGTGTGGCTACGCCACTGGTTGTAATCACGTGTTTGCTTTGCATGCATACCAAACCGCATGTATGATCATATTATAATTGAAATATTGCAAATAAAAATCACGTGACGAAACGCTCCTGTAAGTGGCATGCAAACTGCAGAGTGAAACAGTTTCGAGAAACGCGCTGACCTCGGGAAGTGTACGCAATTATTTTCAGTACTTTGCCAGGACCGCGTTGTGCCAACAAAGAGTGTTCGTTATGATGTTTTTCTTTTTGATGAAAACATAGACAGTTGGAGCAAATTGCTTATTTTATTTACAGTAGCATTGAAATTACCCAAGTTTTATGTTTTCTGAGATTCATTCTGCCGGCTAGCTTAGTGAATTTTCAAGCCAAAGACTACTCTTTTCTCATTTTATATGACTCAGGGAATTTCCTCGCAATTTATGTGTTATTCATTCGGAAGAACCTTTTTGATGATCAGTTGTCAAAAATCACAACATATCGAAGTTCTGAGAACGTTTTTCTCCTTTTGAGTTTCTCGCGGAGTCACTTGTCAGACGTCCACGCACTGTGTCACATAACAATTTTGTGTCACTCAATGAAGGTTTATTTGCAACATCACTCTCTGAAGCGCATAGAAATATATTTTATAGTATATTTTAAATTCAGAGATTCTTTTGTGAAATTCCTCTGTCTGGAGACTAATCGAGATGTGAGTCTACGTCGTATTTTACTCCTTGCCACACAGCATTTTCAATCATCAGGTGGGCAACAACGTGAATATTTGTCAATGTCGTGACTTACTGTTAGTCAAACCTTAATGCTTCCAGGACTATAACTTTGTTGCTGCATAACATCACTTCCAGCCACAAGGGTGAGCTAAGTTTCGTCATACTTTGACATAAAGTTGTTGCCCTCGGCGTGCATTTCGCTTTAGAATAGATGCAGTAAATTCGTGTCAATTTAGGAGCGTTTTGGTGATTAACAGCTTGTTGAAACGAGTTTGGAATGCTTGCAATAAGAAGAAACTGGAAAGGTAATTGATTTAGGATTAACGTAAATGCAAAAATTGTTTCTGATATTTCTTTGACATCAACCACAGGCTTACCTGTATTTTGCCATCGGCACAGTATTTTGCGGCAGAACTTGCATGCAGTCATTTGCTGAAGGGTTTAAAAGAAACTGTTCGTCAAATTCGCNCACCTGCGAAATCATAGAAGTTTCCGTTAAACTATTCTGAAGACGAATCCTGTTCTTCTGGCTATGGGCGATTCTTGTAGCCGTGATAATTTTAATTCAACCCCAGTTGATTTTACCTGTTTTTTGTGAATAACTTCCAGCATTTTTTTCTCACTTGTTTTGTGAGTGGCTTGTTCCGTGCTCTTATCTAAAATAGACGTTTGGTCATTTGGGACGACAGAAGATCTTCTGGTTAGATAAGGATGTTTCTGCATCGTGGAAATGTTTTGTGAAGACAAAGCAGGGGGTTTATCTTTATCCTCTACGGGTGTAAGTGGAGGCAAATCAGCGTACAGGTCGAAGTTGTCCATTCTGATCTCACGTTTGCTTGGTTTGTCTTTAAGCCTTTGTTTATACGACAGCATATCTTCGTAAAGTTATTTTTCGAACAATATGTTGAAATAAAGGAAATCTGTAAAAATATTATCCCATCAAGACAGCCTGCAAAGAAAAGTTTATCCGAAAAAACCAACAGCTCAATCATAAAATTAGTCTACTTCCCAAACTTGAACCCAGACATTTCGCTGCATTTAAAAAACATCACCATATTTTAGAACACGAACAAAAAATAAATGTCTTGAATAATGTTTAAAACCTTTGAAAGGTTTGTACACGGTTTGAAGAGAAATAAAACATTTGTTTAAAGCAGGTATCGTCACAAAGTAGTAGAAGATTAGAGAAACAAACGGTTTTGCTCAAATATCATGTTAATTTGCTTAAAAATATACTTTCCTATTAAATTGTTTCAAAATGATATCATTAAATTATTTCAAAAGACTTGCTATAAAATGTGTAAGTGCAGCTTACGAACGTGGTCGGCAGCTGGGGTCCGGACGTTTCCGTCGCCAGGCAACAGAAGGCCGTTCTTTTGTATTGGAATTGATATTTTTCTATGTCCACAAATTGCCTTAATTTCTTCAAGCCTCCAAGTCGCACATAGCTTAAGAAGAGAAAGATTTTAAGCTCTGCCGTAACCGGTAAATTAGCATCCAAAGATTTTTCAAATATATTTGATCTGGCCTGCATATCACGTCTGCAAAGGCTTTAGTCTAGAACATTTTTTTAAAAAGCATGCTTTGAACCGTAGTAGGTTCCTTAAATCATGTGTTCCCAACTTTTCTCTGACCATGTACCCCTTCAGCATTTCGACAGATGAGTATGTACCCAGGGCCGGATTAACCATTGGGCAAACCGGGAAAATGCCCGGGGCCTCGCGCTTTTGGTGGTCTCGCGCTTGAATATCAAAACACTCTTTACTGGATTTTCAAGTTTTTAGGCTGTTAACCACGCGTCAACATTGTAGAGCTTTTTGAATCTTGCGTTTGTTATCGGTTTAGGAAACTGACAAATTTGGCATTTATGTTTTTGAGTGACTTAAAAGAATTGAACCAAACAGAATCACGCTTTATGACCCAAGAATTAGATCGAAATCAGTGCATCCCGTGGGCGTCCTTAGAAATTTTTCCAGGGAGGGGCAACGTCGAAATTTGCTCATCCTTTTCAGGTTGCTGACAATGCAATGCAAATGGATATTCACAAAACGCTTTACCCTTTCTACCCATTAGTTTGTGCTGGTTGAACCTCAATTCTCAATCTATTGTCTGAAATGATTTTTACACTTCGGCTACCAGAAATGCTTTTTCTTTTTTTCATACACTGTCTAACATCCATTTTTTCGAGCACTTTCTAGAAACAACTCATTAATTTAAGAACAATCAAATGCCAAAATAACTTGAGCAGTAAAAATACAAATAAGTTCTACACTCGCAATACTATTTCAAGCAATGAGAAGCAGAACTACATTATGTTGACAAGACCATCGGACAACTCACTGAAGTTAGAACACCGGCTTAAAAAACAGAGCAAATAAATTACGAAAACTCGCCACAACAAATACAGCTTTGCACTGAGTGCTCACTGCTCACTAAGTTAGAACTAAACCTTAACGGTAAAGACGTATTTCCACAAATCTGCATAGACGTGTTCTAACAAGCCACATATTTTCATACTGTTTGAAAAGAAGCCTGCATAAGAGTCGTTTGATTAACCTATTCACTCGGGCACGTTGATCACAGTCTCAAATTAACAATGAACTTTTCAAACTTGTGGAAGCACTGCTGCAGATTTACTCATGCTTCTTTTCACACAGTATAAAACTACGTGGCTTACCGCTATCAGCAGTGTCACTGTCTTGCTGCATTACCTGCTAAGATGTCTGTGTTCAACAGTCACATGCAGGGCTCCCATTCACTAATTTCAAATAAACACAGATTGCACACCAAAAAAACATATTCATACAATAAAAAACCCGAAAGCTTGTGTTACGAACAAAAACATATGAGTGTGCTTATTGGACTGGAAACGATAATCGAATACTGATTTAATTATATTTCCTTTTCCAAATTTTTTCATGCAACGCAAACATTAACATTTGGACGACCTTTTTGTTGCTCAAAACGTTTTTCATAACGCTGGTAACATACTCCGCTGATGATCGATGATATCTCTCACTAATTGTAGGAGTAGGTTTGTTAACTAGGAATATTTTTACGATCTTGAACTGCAGTGGAATCTAAAATCCCACAAAAATATATTCCCAATATGCCTTCTTCCTCTAATTGAAAATTATTTTTTCAGGCCTAACCCTTGTTTCACCAGTTTCTTCAACTGGCATTAGAGACAGTAACATTATATATATAATCCCGAAAATGATTTTATATGAAGATATGAAACCGTTTGAACACGTTCTACTTCATCCAATATGCGTACTTTCTCACCTGATGTGCGCATACAAACACTGTAATATTAAGTTATCTTTATATTATTGAACACATTGAAGTTGCTGAATTTATCACTTCAAAAAGCAGCTAGGCACACAGGTCTACTAGAAATGCAGATCTGGGTCGGAAAACCCGCAGTGGGAGCCCTGGTCACACGCGGAAAAACGCCTACTACCGTAAATTCAAGTGAACGTTTGAAAATTCGTTTTTTTTTCGTTTTATGCGATACAACTTTCTGTTTCAACGAATTAACCACACACGAACCGCCGTACATGGTCACCTCCACTTGTCTCTGAAGTTTATAGGCTGCCAAATCGTATCAATTTTGACGTTTTGGACTGGTGCTTCTGCAAAATTCAAACGAGGGCATGTGAAACGCTGCGCAGTTGGGCTAAGCGTTTNGGGGGCCTCACGGTCACGACTTTGCCTGGGGCCTCGCGTTCATTTAATCCGCCTCTGTATGTACCCCTAAAATTTCTTATGATAAAAAGAATGATAAAAAGGCTACCACAAATCCACTGAATTTTTAATAGGCATAGAACTTTTAGATTTTGAGAATTATAAAGGTAGATTCTGTTTTTGCGTGTCAAAGTTAATATATTTGACAATAGGTATATAATGATTTTTTAAATATAATATTTGCTGATACATGCATAAAAATTCGGAAACAAGCAATATATTAATATATTTTTTCCTTGTAGGCTACTGCTAACCTTAAATGTACCTCTTCAGATAAGCAAATGAACCCCTAAGGGTACATGTAGCCCAGGTTGGGATCCCTGCCTTAAATCATCCATAGTAAACTTCGTTTTTTACGTAATCCATCTGGTCCACCACAGGTCTCCTCACCGCAGCCAAAACTCACACAGCTGATTTGTACAACCCAGTTCTCTTTATAGTAGCCAAAGCAATATTCCAAGCACATTGATGGTGATTACTTTCGATGGGTAGCGGAATGAGTGTCATAGAAACGTGATTGAATTAAGTGATATTTATTGCTATTCTTCCTGATTCCTAGGAATGCGCATTATTCCCTAATGTGACCCTCAAAGCCAAGCAACGTATTCACTGCGCACTTTTGTTACCAAGGATATTTGATTAAGTCTGAAAACAGTCCATTAACGCACTGTGATGTGTTCGCGGTACAGAGTTGAGCGGGCATTGTTTTTTCTACTTCTGATGCCTATCCGAAAAATTTTTGCATATCCATTTCCAATATTCATCCTAAAATGTCAGAAATGTAGTATCTGATATCCACCCATACCCGATTATGTTAATGGTTCAATACACAATAAAACACCATGTCATTTTATGGCCATATCCATATCAATACCATTGCATACCGTTTATTCACATAAGTAAAATTTAAAAACCAGAAATACGCCTTTAGTCAAAGTTACCACTTTATGGCATTTTAACTCACAAATTTGATACATGCTAAAGGTCTGAAAGAATGGAAAAAAAACAAAACTATGCTTATATCACTGGATTAAATAAGCCGAATTTAAAAACTAAAGTATAACAGTCACTTAAACACGACATGGTATGCAACATTCATTTCAACGTTCAAAACTATGCATCTCTAAAAGACAGATGCAGGGAATTTATGAAAATGGCAATGCAAATTAATTTGAATGAACTTCATGCTCTGGATCACACGACTTAGTGACTAAACAGCATACATTTTTATGCTACCCTCTACGCTGCTATCGGGGGCTAAAAGTCACAAGGGGGGCACATTTTTAAATACAATATTGGTTGTGTGCAGCAACCGGGGGGACAAACATGAAATAGGGAGGTAACAGATTTTAAATGGGGACCCGGGCGCCACTGCCAACGACCCTCCCTGCTGCTGTTCATTCTTAGGCTCAGTGTTTCCATGCCACGATAGCGATTTAACAATAAACGTCACACAACATGGTGGGGCATAGTTCCCCAAATTTCTAGCATACCTTGTCGTTTTGCACCTTTAAGAGGCGGTTTCCACAACAAAACACTGTTGCTTGTTTTAAAGTCAACATATTTGGCCCCTTCCAAACTTTT
>JGI24021J15306_10005703_pt1 | contig 14826 bp, 10 predicted proteins | sample Ectturendosymbi1_FD_15306 | JGI IMG/M metagenome (IMG submission 15306)
ATCTGAAAAAAAAGAAAAAAAACATTATCAGGCGATAAAGAAAGTTTTAAGTAGGAAGAAAGCAGGGCTGGTCAGTATCTCAGTGGACAAGGTGTGTTCCAGGATGAAATTAACAATGCCAAGCAGAAGACATCGTCTCCGAAGCTAAAGTGCAGCGTTTTTGCTGCAAGAATAATTTCTGCAGCAAATCGTAATATGAGAGCATTTGCGAAATGGGCAGCTCAATCAGTTTTGACGTTTTAATCGAAAAAACATCGTTTGGCAAAAGGTGAAAAAGCGACTATACTGCCAACGCCAAGAAAATTTTAATCAACCCTAAGAGACAACCGCGCGTCCAAAACCGTATCTGTCGAAATGCAGCAAACAGTCAACAACTGCTTCTCAGCAAACAGTCAACAACTATTACGCTAATCAGAGTTTGCATTTCGCCTCCCAAACATCCTCAGCTCATCCTCTAATAGAATCCATTGCGGCTTCAAGGATAACAGTTTTCCTGAGAAAAGTCGCACTAGTGACAAGCTTTTTTTTAAAAAAAACGGATCCTTCGAATTGCAAACGATTCGTTTTACAGGATTCGTTGAAACAGCAACTGAACAGCAAATAAGATCGTCAAACGAAACCTTTATTGCATTATTTACTGAAAACCATGCTCCAATGAAAACGTACTTCCCAAGCAGGAAAAACGCCCGCACACACCCGATCTGACTCACCGGAATTGATGGGGGCACGACGAATCGCTTCCTCTGTCTCTTTAATCATTTCCGGCCCAATGCCCATTCTTTGAAAATTCACGGGAAAGTCTGCTGTGAAAGCCTCCGCCAAATGCCCGCCGAGAGTCGAAACTTGCACCCCCCTTTCTTTCGAGATCTCTTCCTGCGATGTGTTGTTGAAGTGCAGAAGGAGTCCACAGCGCCATCGACGACATGAGGAAGTCGTGAAAGTAGCGAAAATTAGACGCGGCAAAATTGATGCAAATATTATTGAACGACCACTTCCATGTTTATTGAAAAACGTTCCTTTACAGTTTGAAAATTTAAAGTTTGGACAAATGCACTGTTCAAACGCAACATGTGCTGCATTGACCTCGCTGCTAAGAAACGATCCACCACAAATCATATAGTGGGTGGTTCAGACAAAATTCCTACCGGTTGGCCGCGATCCAATTTGGTGGAATGAGCTTTTAGCTCCAAATCGTAATCACGATGACAATCAGCAATTGTGACTCACAAAGTGCTCTGCACAGGTGAGAAATGTATTTGCCTCAATGGCTTATATTATGTGTGATGGTGCATGTCATGTATAATATTGCGTTTACAGTTACAGACATGGCTCCAGAAGTTAAAACTTTTCTAAAAGCATATTACTTGAAATATCACGTAATGGCAAAATTACTTAATCAAGTAATAAGTAAAGGTCCTCAAGTAAGTAAATAAGTAATTTCTTACTTGAAGCCAGTCCTAGATCCACAGCCTTGTAAACTTCGCCGTTTGCGTCATTTCTTAAACATTATCGTTTCCAGTATGAAAAATTGTGCACTATGTCAACCAGTTTTGGAGACCCCGAGACGCAGCTACTGTAAATCAGATTCACCCCTATGTTGGTTCCTTAGGCTGGATAGAAATGAAGCCGAATCTTATTTATGGCACGTACCGGGTGGGAACGGCTGCGAGTAAACAAACAGTAGGATTCAGAATGCAAAGAAAAGCAATTACCAAGGTCAGGCCGCGTTCGTGAAAGAGATTGTAGGTGCTCTTCACGGTTTCCGACACCGGTTGTGTTGGTATTCCGGTTTCGTTCCGTTTCCGCGCCGCCTGCTTGCTGCTAAAATCAAACTCGTCGTCGTCGTCGAAGTTATCGTGCGACGCATTGTTCTCCGAACAGTAACTTTCGATTACTGGAAGAAAAGCCCAATGTAAAACTTTTTACGCACGAATGTAAAACTTGCGATTTACAGAAAGCGTAGCGAGCAATATTCGCTTGTCGTATACACCGCAGTGGTTCTCAACGTGGTCCAGATGGACCACCTGTGGCCCACATAGCATTTCTAGTGGTGCGCAGAGAATTCCTAGCCATGAAAAATGGCAACCATTTCACAAAATGTAAATGATTTTTCATGCTTTGAAAAAATACGAACTATAAATCTTAAAAGCGTCAATAGCCTACCATGTCTTTTCATCAAGTACGTTTGTGTGAAAGTTGAAAAGCTTGGGAGTAAAAATAGAAGCGGTCCACTGCAATTTTTTGAAAAAAAAGGTGGGCTGAAATAGGTTGTGAAGCACTGGTGGAATACAGGAACGCAGCGCAACGAAAACTTCTCAAAAAAAGTATGCCCGCCACAGCAACGATCGGAACAACGAGTGCGCTTTGGCCTTGCTCAGTCAAACACTCGAGCCATTATAGCTCGGACAGTTTGTCAGGTTTTCACACTTGATACCTGAAAGGACTTGCGCGCCAATCCGCTTCACTTTGACGACCGACATTCCGTCAACTCGCAGCAGCTGCTCGTTCGAACTCGGACGCGCCTCGGAAAGTTCGAGAAGGTCCTTGTTGTTGGCGACCAGATGGGGAGGGATGTCCATATCCTACAAAAAGCAAGAAGCATCAATTGAGGAAACGTTAAGTTTTTCCCTTCTTTGTATCTGCAATAACATGCTCCAGCTCTGATGATCGACAATGCTTGTCAGGTATCTACTTTTTTTTCACTTTTTTCTGACTACCCTTCTAGTAACGGTTTTGTTGTTATAGCCCTTCAATCGACACAGAGTTTTTCCTTACACTCGAAAATATTATAGACTTCGCATTCTTTTTTTGATCATGGGTCCAAGTGTCGTGAACTGCGCAAAAGTATCCGTTAAATCGGGAAGTTAACTGATTCAACGATCAACGAATTTCAATATGCTTGCAACCAACCTCGATGGCCAGTGACGTGCAATATTGTGCAACAATAAAACACGTCATCGCATTTGTATTGTGTTGTGTTGTTTAACGTTCGACGAGCAATTCAACTTCCCGCGTATAAAAACAGGCCACACTTTAAAGGCACTCATTTAAAAATCGCTTTTAAAGTCTTAGGTTGTATCACAGCTGGGAATGGGTTCAATTAAGTGATTACCTAAGTACTTACGTGAAAACCTGTACTTATTACTTGGTTAAGTAATTTTGCCATTACTTGTTATTTCAAGTAATTTGCTTCCAGAAATGTTAAGCTTTCAGAAACCACGTCTGCTGCTGCAAGCGCAATAATATGCATGACATACACCAACACACGTAACATAAGCCATTTAGGCGAATATATATCTTGCCTGCGCAGAGCGCGTTGTGAGTTACAGTTGTTGATTGTCAGCATGATTACGATTTGGAGCTAGAAGCTCATTGCATTATATTCAATCGTTTGAAAACAAGCGCGAATATTGTCTGATCTTCGCATTTTGTGATTCAAAAATTGCAATGATTTTGATGTGCTTGAATTTTTGAAGTCGAAATGTGATCTGTCAGAAGTTGCTTGTTACTTAAACAATAAAGTTTTGTTACTCGAACGAAGCCTAATCACAGCAAAGATCTGACATGCAAGCTGCACGTAATCGACACGTTGTATGCAAGAAGTGGAATTACCTCCAGACCAAGTAAACCTTCAAAACAATTTGTGATAAGTAAGTGATCTTTTCGCCACATTAAAATCGTGAATTACACAGGAGTTGCGCAAACATGTATTCGCATATCAATCTCAACTAAAACGGTTGCCACCTGGCAACCGCTACTCCCACAGCGCCGGGCTCTACTCCGACGAAGTGCAAATACAACTGTGATTTTCATTTATTCTTTGTGAGATTTAAAACAAAAAAATCATGCAACTCTCACTTTTCTGTTTTGGCGTTTTTTTCCTATAAACATGAAACCAAAGGCAAAACAAACGTGCCTTGTAAACAAAAGTTCATGAAATTTTACACACTGGCGTAGTAGGCTCGAAACTTTTCTGTTGCGCAAAGAATCTTGCATAAATATCTATGCCCTTCACACATCGTACGCGATAAATGATGCGTCTCGACACGATAAATGATGCGGACCATTACTTTTGTCTTTGTGAGAAAATATAAACTTCGCGAATAATTTGTAACGTCTCTTCAAAAAAGCTGTCAATCTATACTTTTACAATTTGCTTATTTTCGAATTTTTTTGAAATGACCAAAAAAACAAGCCAATTCGGTCAAAAAAATGTCGGAAAACGGAAGATGACAGAAAGTAAGTTCGTGACCGAAATGTCTCAGCGAAAAAAAACTAGTATTAAATTATGCGGTGGAAACAAACGCTAAGACACATTCCCATGGAAAACAAAACAAAAATATCTATATAAGCGAAAAATTCACAAAAATTATCAAAATGCGCTGAAAAAAACAACTCACTTGGGCAATGTCGTTCCGCAGGGCGAGAAGCAACCGGTAAAGGGGGCCACTGTGTTCGTCGGCGTCGCGCGGCTTCCGATTTCCGCCCGTTTTTGGCTCCTTCAACGGGAGGTACGGGCCCAGTATCAGTTTATTCAGCTGCTCCTGGGCCAAAGCTCCCGATCCTGGCACCAAAGGCAGGATCCTGCGACAGAACGACGGGCATTACGTCAGGCTGAACAACACGTGTCCCGATCCGATACAATAACATGTAAAACCGGATACTTAATCGCAGTTTTTAACGTTGGCGATGCACAAAAAGTGAGACTCGCGTTTTGCAGCGAAGGAATTTCGGTTCGACAGTTCCTGCAGTCAGACGATCCGTGTTTCTTCACATTAGAAGTTCTGCATTTGCGGTGCAGTTCGCGAACGCCTTGGTTTCGCGAAAGAAACAGCAATCAGCAAACATGAGCTGGTAGATGACAATCGGTGGAGACAATGATTGATGGGTTGCTAGGCAACAAGAGTTGGCAACGAGTATATGACACAAGACTAAGTTTGCGACGGACGCAAGATCTACAAATGTCCACAAGGAAGCGTACGTCTTGGCAGATTCAGGCGTTTCCGCTTGCTTGGACGCCGTTGACGTCTTCAACTCCCTGTTGGTGAGGTCGATTGTCGGAACCAGCATCAGCGGGTGGTTGGGCAGGCGCTGGCGTTTTTGCAGCCATTCCGATCCTTTGGCGGCGATTTCTGGAAAAGATCGAGCTTGACCTCACCGCATAGCATGTTATGCGACATGAATGGCTTTTAGGTGAAGAACGCTATTGATTAAAAAACTACGTCATATCCGGCGTCAGTACAACGCTTTTGCATTTACCTTTCAACCTTCCCACGGACTTCAATAAAACACAACAAAACAATTCCATTGTTTAAGAATTTTGGAAGTCACCCTTTTCCGGAAGCGGAAAACAAGTGTGCGTGACGACAGCACAGAAGCACAGCTCCGCCCCTTCCTCCCCCGCATCAGTGTAATCGTTAAAATTTCGATTAAGCCAATTATAAGCATATTCACGCTACCTTAAACACATTTAATAACGGTGCGTTGTGTGCGAAAAAAAGAAAGTCGCGAGATGTTTGATCCACGATTCAATACGACTCAAAATAATACAGTTACGAGCTCGCGTCTCGGACAGAGTTAAGGGCAAGAAGCTCTTTCAAACTGTCAACTCACCGACGGTCGCCCCGAACGACCCTTGCATTTGTCTTTCTTTCAAATAGCACTCAGACAGAAGCAGCTTTCCGAGTGCCTTCCACCATTTCTGGGTATGCTTCGAACCGCTACCGAAGCTGGGGTGGCGCGTGAAGCGATCGAACATCTTCTTGCCTTTCTGTTCAAACAAATACAAATCTGAGTCGACTGACGGCGATCAAAGGGTCATTGGTTCGAAACTTGCCACGTAATCTCTTCGGCCAAGAAACTTCACACGGTATAAGTTTCCACCATTCGGACGAAAACACAACCGTGTTTTGTTACTAGGGAAGCTGCTGTACGTCCGAAACAAGACTACTATCGCACATGCGTTATTCACGCCAACGACAATTGATGTCTGGCAACGCCACAGCGATGACACTGTGGTTCACGCTGCTCACCGATCCGCACAGGAAGCACACAGGCATGCCGAGACCGAATCTTTCTCCTGTTATTTTAATCGCGTCCAGAAGCTGTTTCGCCTCCGGTGCGAAGTCGTGTTCCAGGTCCATGGACGGGGCGCCGTCAGCACCCTCGATCGAACCAGCGCCTTTCTTCGCTCTGCGAGAAAATGGGTTGTTTCAATAAGACGAGGGGGAAATGGTAGAGCTCATTGAAGTTAGTTGTTTTTTGTGTTTTAAAATAAAGTAATACTGCACTTACTGGCCCGCTAACATTTCGCGTTGGATCCAAATGGGCAAACAAACCTACTGAAGAAATTGCCGCTCAAATTTTGCAAGCCATAAAAACACACGGTACAAAGTAGGACAAAGCGACTGATCTCTCCACAAATATTAAAGCATCATAAGATCACAAATCTACACAACTGGACACGACGGGAAGAACTCAGCTTCGAGAAGCAAACGATCAGCCGAAATAGGAAAGCAAGGAAATTAACTTGTGCACAAACGTGATAAGAGCAGCACACCAACAGAAAAATATTCTTCCAGAAAAAGTGAATGTTGAATTAGACGACGGTGAGGATGTGCTGCATGAAGTGGCAGAAGACTACGAAATTGATCTTCAACTACATGATGTACAAAGAATACGCCAACTAACAACTGACTAAGGGCCACGGAACTATTCTACTCAATATAACCACCCCCTTTTCTATGAAACGCATTTTGTCTCAGGAGAGGTCTGCACTGCAAATGACAGTAGATCTTTTGCCGCCTCCCGCACCAGCACATGGAGCCTTTTCACAAAACTTAGACAAAACAGGTGAACATTTTTCCTGCGTTTTAGTATTATTGTATTTGCAAACGCCTTTAATGTTGTGTGTCAAATGTGTGTGCGCTTGTATACTTTCGTGACGGGTGCCAGTGTTAGGTTTTCGATGAACCTACCACAGCGCGAAGGCTTTTTCACAAGAAATTGAGCTTGATGAGCGGTTCTGGCCCGTTGTGTTGTGGCAATGCGCAAACAGCGCATTGCAAGGTAAAGCAAAATCGGACGTAATATTCCCTACAGCTAGCACAAGCAAAATCGATCGTTTTGAATGCCGTTTGAAAACACAAGAATTCGCAGTGATTTTTTTCCATGATAACCAGCTCACATTAAAAAATTCTAAAGAACATTCTGGTTGAAACCGGCATGCACCTTGCTCGGCAGTTGTCGCAGCATTTATCCGTTCCAGTGACGCTGCTCTCTGCTCTCTTGTCGAAATGCGACAAGACCGCTTTCCGCCGGCAGCTTGTGGTGGTGAGGTATTGCTCCATCTTGCGAATCATCCCGGCCTTGTGTTCGCGAAACTTCGGTGACGTGATGTCCTTCAGAAAGAACCTATGCAGAGACACGGGAATTTGTGCGTTATTTGCTGCAGCGTTGGTCGAATAGATCCAATTTCTGTCGTACTTTGAAGACGATTGCGTTGTCGAAGATTCTAACCGTTTCAGAATGGATGAAGTACAAAAATATGTAAGTGCACGATTTCATGATAACTGTGTGGCAGAAATAGTAACAGCATTGTTAGAAGAGTACATTAAGTTCCAGATCTTGTCAAAGCAGCTAAATGCCTGCTTTCCGTTCCTGCATGTACAGTATTTTCTAACAGATGGCGGGTTATTGAACAGCTGTCTTCACAGCGACACTATGAACGCCACTGTAGTTCAAAATAAATGCAAAAAAACTTTAACCAGTGTCTGCAGGCTTTGTATTAAGAACTTCAAACAACGTTGATTTTTGTAATGTGATTATTTCTCAGGCTCATCTTATCTTGTGTTTACAGTACTTGATCAGTCACGCTTAGTTCTTTCGGAATTGTTTTAGTTTGATGCACGTTTGGTTTCACCATGAAAACATGCAAATGCACGATGCCATGACGACCGTACGGCAGACATCAGTTGCAGCAACGGTGGAATACAGTAAGCAAACTTTAGCCTTGCGGCAAACTTCCGAGGAATCTGCCTGCTTTCTGCTTTCATTTTTCTGCGATGATTAAACCTTGCAATTAATAATACCTTTTCTGTGTAGCATTGTTGTTTTTGTTTTATTTATTTATTTTACGATCAAAACAGAGGCCCTCCGTTAAGGCACCTGACTGGATAACTTGTGTTTTTTCGGTGCCTCGACGTGCGTTGTATTGAAGAGTACATCACGCGCAATGAACTCAGCACCAACAAATAAATCTTTTTATATATCCGCTAAACGCGGCATTTTCAAAGTTGTCCCCGAGCCAAATCAATCGCTCATCCCTGCAATAGGTAATTTTAATTACCTGTAGAACAAACATAACACCGTTTAATAAAAAAGTACAATACTAACGATGTTAGATACTGTAGAAAACTTCTGTAAATTCGTCAGGAAAGATATATTGCCCAAACTGAAAGCCTACACTAGAAGACACACCGGACGATAATCTCAGATTCGCTATCACTAACATTGGTATTGTTAAAGGAACGACAGTGTCACTGTGTCAGAGAAGCCTCGACCGCATCCACCCCACTGATTGGGATTGAAAATAAATTGCTATTAGCCATTGCGTAATCATTTCAATGACGCACTCATGTGTCATCCCTTTTCTGTTTTGAAACTTGCGGATCTGTTGTTCTACACATTATTTTATTGGAAGTGGCCCGCAAGCTGTCACGTTTTTGTAAAATGGCCCGTAGGTCAAAAGTATTTTGCCACGCTGGTTTAGAGCATTTTTGTTTTCTAACGTAAGTGCTTTTAGGCATTTCTTTGTTTGCTTTCGTTTGATAAAATCACTTTTGGGTTTCTTGACAAAATGCTCGATATCCTAAGGTTCGTTTTCTTAGTTTGCCTGTGATACCAGGTTTGTAGGATATACTCAGGTTTATAAATGTTTTATTACAAAATGTTTCGCTCAAACGAACTTGTGTGTTTCCTGCAAGGTGCTGTAGTTGCCAATAGTCAATGAAGATTGCTTACAGTAATGCAAAATGCAATTTAATGTTGGTGGTGCACATTTTATCTGAGATGTTTTCTTGCAGGTCTGGTCCAAAATTTAAGAGGGCTACCCTACGGGTGCAGGTTTGCAGCGACATTGTACATCTGGGTCGTCAAATTGTGATTCCGTGAGCACGCAACATCACCTGACAAAAGCAGTAGTTGAATCGTAGCTTGGGCGCCGAACATTGAGTTAGGATTTGCGTAAAAGTTCAAAAACATTCGGAATTGCAGTAATTACGCAAACAGCACATAGACTCCACGGAAGAGTAGCAATGCCGAAAGAAAAACTAAGCAAAGACGCCGGAGACTCACCTGTTTGTGTTGAAATCGGCAGCAGCAAAGAACGTGTGACACGTCGCCGGAAGACCGTCCCGACCCGCTCGGCCTATTTCCTGCAGTGAAAAACGAAAGAGGCAATCATGACACTGAGCAAAATCCTTGCAATTTTGATAGAGCACTTTTTGATAGCAATTTTGATAGAGCGCGTTTACCTGATAGTAACTCTCGATGTCCTTGGGCGCTCCGTAGTGAACGATGCGACGAACGTCCGGCTTGTCTATCCCCATCCCGAAGGCGACAGTGGCGGAAATGCACTGCGAAGAACACGTGCAGTATTGTTGGGTGGAGAGTTACGCTGAACCCGAATTCTGCTTTTTCAATTTCTGTTTCCACACCGCTCTTTCAACATGAAATTATTGATTCGGCGAGCCAAGCACCTGACTATTTAAATCATGAAAGGATATTTTCGCAATTTTTGTGGGGAATTTTTCTGTTAAGTAATTTTTCAAACCCTCGCTTGAACTTTTAGCCCCACTGTTAAAATTTAACAATATGGAGCTAATGAAATACTTAATGCATGCAACTCTCAGCAAAAACATCAAATTTGTATTGTTTGAGATGCTGGCGAAGTCTAGCTCTTCGGACATTCAAAATCGCATAGCGCAATGTGCATCATCTTCGAGGGAAGGCCACTAGCCTTTCCAGAACCTGATCGAGCCGCAACAGCTTTGGAACTACAGCGATTGCACTGAACACATGTTTGACGAGGTTGGATCGACTAGAAGCATCTCACCTCCACTTCATCGCGCACAAACTTCCGATGCGCCTCGTAGCGTCTTTCCATTGACAGCCCGGCGTGATAAACGAGACACTTCACGCCGAGTCCCTGCAGGACGCGCCCGATATCCTCTGTCGCCTGAAAGGAAACTTCATTGGTTGGACGCGATTCGTTTGTTTCGTGGAATTCCGTCACGGGAGGCAGATGTGCATGAGGGGGTGGGGGGCTTCCTACCACAACCACATCGTAGTATTTACATTTTTTTAAATCGTTAAATTTTTATTACTTTAAGGTCGTGATAACTCAATGTTTTTCGTTTTTTACTCTGCGATATTTCCCAGAAAACGAGGGCCTCGCAATGATTTTTGATGGAGCTGGCGCATCACAACTGCGCGTTCCTGATCTGTCCCGCTGCAAAAAAGAAGCCGACTTCTCACAAATTAAAAAACTGACTTCGAACCGTTGCGACTGCCTTGGATGATACGCCAGACGCACCTTTTTTGTTGGACAGTAAACTATCGTTGGTCCATCAAATGAATACTTCGCGATTCCTCGAACGACCTTTTGCTTCATAAGACTTTGCAAGTCGGCGCCCGGGTTGCCAGATTTCTTGTACACGTCCAAGTAGAGGTTGACCCTGTGGGGAAGAAATTGATTTTGTCAGTGGTTCTGTGCGGCGGTTGTTAATAAGGATGGTAGACACGAGAGAGTGAAGAAACAATGCGTTTCCATGGCCGCTTTGCGACGCCGACGACATAGCTTAGTGACCCTATATGAGATTATAGTTACTCAGCAGAGTTCCCATACAACTGTCGTCCCAGCAATCGATGTGGACGGGCATCGGCTGGGACGGTTTGTGTTACGTGACTTACGTGAAGCAAGTTATTGGTTTCTCTGGCGGTTCGGAGACTGCGCACTTTGCAGATCTGTGATAAGGTGCCAATGTAGAGTTCTGCAGGTTCATTTGCAAAAATAAAATACCAATGCTATTTAGCATGCATCCACGAGTCACAAAAGCGGAGGCCTCGTGTATTATTTAGTAAAAATCAACTACAACCTGTGCCAGACATTCAACGACAACTGTCCGGCGGTGCGGTGCAAAAATCGTTTAGCGTTGAACATCTGGCATAGGCTATAGTTAAGTAGAAAAGAGTCATTAAAGCAAGCATTATGTTTACCCTCCATAGTTAATGATCCGCAGCGCAATACAATTCAACTTGCATCGTCACTTTACTTTTTTTAGCATTCAAAACCTCTTGGCCTGATCAAAGGTGATTTCTCGACTGTGCGAATATATGCCTTCCCATGTCATACACGTCTGTTTTCGATAATTTCGTACGCCAATTGACCATTTTTATGAAAAATGTGCAGAGTAACAGCAAGAATTGTGAGATTTGCACAGCAAGAACCCAAGTTTCTTATGAATATCTAGCGCCATCACCAAACAGCAACAGGCGTATTTTCTACCTAAGCGATCGTCACGCACGAATGACGTTACGGCCATGGAAACGGATCCAGCCAAAGACAGACTTTCGTCAGCAGGGCCGATATACGGCCTAATCGGCCTTCAGCCGGACATGGAAACTTGGTATAACAGACACGTGACAAACACATCGCAATAAGCAAAAAATTCACATTGAGAAATTTCGCAAAGAAAAGCTTTCCAGAGGAGTGTCTCGCACCGCATATGTTGCTGACAATAACTGATGAAAACATGCTTCGTTGCAGCGACTGAAACGATTAGAAAAAATGCTGCGGTTTCGTCGCACAATACTTGTTGCTATGAAACGGTAAAGATAACAAATCTTCCTAAAGCAAATGTTCGTTCGTTCACATTTTCAAAATGATGCGTGCATCAAATTCCGTGCGGGGGACACGGTTTTGGAAAAAAAGCAACAAATCTGCTCCGAAATGTGAAATAACCCCAGTTCAGCGACAAGTCAATACGGTGCAGCAGCGAGCAATTTGCGTTCAAGCAGCACGGGGTGTCTGGAAACCTGTCGAAGCTGGTGCACGTGATGACCGGGTTTTTCAGATGCAGGGAATTGCAGATGTCTTTGCGCACTTCGGGAGTTGCGGTCGCCGTCAACGCGATGACAGGGACCTGGATGACGGAAAAGGGAATCTCCAGGGTTTGCCATTTTTCATAATTGATCGAGAGTTCAAGAGAAGAAACTTCATGAACACGAATTGTTTAAACAGCGAGGCCAAGGAGATTTAGCAGAATCGTCCAAAACACGAACAGAAGAAGCAAGCAGCCATGCCTGTAAGCAACCTATTGCTGGTTTTTAGGGGATATGTTCAAACGAAATAATCTTTCCAACTTTCGAAACTACTTTGGCCGAATTTTTTGTTTCTCTTGTCTGAACAAAATGATCTAGCCCAGGGGTCACCAGCCTTTTTGAAACTGCGAGCTACTTTTTGTGCACCGATTAATGCGAAGGGCTACTAGTTTGATATACACTTCTGACACAAAAATTTTGCTCATTTTACTTTCAATTATTTTAGTATTGATCTTCGTTAATGAGAAGGCATTGACCATGCTAATGTTATTTTTAGAACAGGTTTTGAAGTAAGCTTCGGAAAAAAGTGAAATACCGAATTTTCCCATCGAAGTGGCGTGAGCCCATGGCCCAGATATTAAAACGAAACCAACAATCGCAAGTTGTTTTTTTCTTAATAAAAATACTTCGAGCAGAGGACTGAGTCAACGTTGACCACTTTATCTCAACAAACACTCACGTTCGGCAGCAGGTTCTTCATCCTGCCCAGATTCCGGTACGACGCCCGGAAATCGTGACCCCACTGCGACACACAGTGCGCCTCGTCGATAGCGATCAAAGATATGCCGACTTGAGCGTCGAGCTTAGTCAACACATCCGAACACGCTTGTACATATTCGGGAGTGATGTAGACTACACGGTAATCGCCCCTGCAAGAGAACGGGGGTGTAAGCGACAGGTTTGTTAGCGACTTGGACCATGGTTCCGGACGGTCTTCAGCTTGTGACCTACTTTTACTTAAAATTTTTCGTGTTGTCCACTGTGAAGCATTGCGGTAAAACAGCGATAAAATTAAAGTAGGAGAAAGGAATTACATGTAAGCAACACATGCAAATTACTGTTTATGCGAAGCTTGAGTATGCTTATTAGAGATAGACCGATATGTCGGCCGATATATGGGTTTTACTGATATCGTTGTCGGCCTCAGTAGGCGTTGACAAAACGCTGTAACATTGCTCACGCATGCAGACAACTTGCGCAAGAAAGCACAACAAAGCAAGTCAAGACAGTTATCTTACAGCAACGCTATAAGGTGCGTTTTCATAAACAATCAGACAAGATGAACCATGAAGCACGCGTCGGCCGTCGCCGCCGAAATAACAACATCATCATTAATCAGATTAATTAAAAATCATAGCAAAATATTGAAATTGCTGCAATTCAAAAAAATTTAGCTCATAAATCCTGATTTTTGAGTTTTTGAAAAAAAAGTAAGGCATAGAATACATTAGATTTTTGACAATGAGTGATTGATGTGGACGGGCGACAAACAAGATTGCAAAATTTTAAGAATATCGGTTATCGACCCCAAAAAAGCCATATCGGTTGATCCCTAATGCTTATCACATGTAAGCCATGGGCGCAATTTTGTTGTAAAATGTGGGGGACAGCTTGATGTAAAACCAACATAGTCATGGGCCGATGCGGAAGTGAAGTTTTGTAAATACAGATTCCCAACCTTGTATTTCAGAAGGGTTTTCAAAGCAACACGAATCACGCCTTGCTTTATCCCTACAAATGATTTAGAAACTAATAAACTTAATTATGTTGTTGGACATGGTACTGTAGTTCAGTTTGGTTGCACTACTATCAGACTATGGTACAAACAAGCAAAGCAATATAGTAGAACACCTCAATCGGGTTTTATCAGAGCTGTCAGTTGGAGTGCACAAAACGGTGAATCGCGTTGGTCGCACGTACATATCACTTTGTCGAACACATCAATTTTAATGCATTTTATAAGTGTGGGTTACAGCGCGATTTAATGTCTTGTTTAAGTTGCTACGTTAAAAAGACGATCGATTGCAAGGTACGATATACCGTATATATTGCAAGGTATGATAGCTAAATATTTTTCTTGGACATTTCCGCTCTTTGAAAATGCTGCAAATATTTCGTTACTGGGCATCATGCATGCAGCCCCAACCCTAGCCAAATCTCCATTGATATTCTTTTACAGTAGCAAAAAATGTTTGACCAAAATTAGCGTAGACTACTTATCAAAATGATTTACAATCTATCTTTACTGCTAATGGTTGGATGATGTATCCTATCAATCTCTCCTTGTCAGCCCCTGCACGCTGTTGATTCCCTTTCGATTGTCCAAACATCGTTTGTCTAATAGCCTTTCCCAGCATCAATCAAATTCTCAAGCAGAATTATCCAAACCAACTAGAGAAGTCTTCAGGATATCGAAAAGAAAACGAACCAGAAATCTTTCTGAACACATACCCATATATCAATCTAGCTTACAATGTGATGCCTGCATACCTAATCATTTAGTGACCAGGTCCGTAACTAAGAGGAAGGCTTCGCCCCACTGGAAAAACTTTCTCCCCCCATGAAAAAATGTCTTGGACTTATTATATGCATAACCATTGTTTTCGTACATGCTATCGATGTAGAACTTGAGTCTCCCTCAGAAAATTCTACGCCCCCCCCCCC
>JGI24021J15306_10005705_pt1 | contig 14821 bp, 11 predicted proteins | sample Ectturendosymbi1_FD_15306 | JGI IMG/M metagenome (IMG submission 15306)
CTCCCATGCATTTAGATAGGCAGAACGCTCAACTTGGGACCAAACATGGAGTCCATTGTCGCTTAACAATGGGACTTATGATCGGCACAACTTGTCTCTGGAGAACTTTGGTGTTAAGGCTTCCATATTTGATGTAATTGATAATTTCATTGTGGAATCCAACACATTTTTCAGAGGAGTAGGCAAAGTTCTCCAAGCAGGCACACATCTGTGAATAATACACGTGTGTACCTTTTGCTTTAGGAGTGCGTTCTTGAACATTTGTTGGAAGCCTGAACATGATTCCATCATTGCAGGAGCTCCAACAGCACAAATCCCACAAACATATTTCCACTGCCACTCTGCAGAATCAAAATAAGTTTTAACTTCTCCAGAACATCTGCACTTGTTGCAGTTTGCAGTTCCTTACTAAACATCTCCTCTTTAACGTCTACTGAAAGAATATATCTCATGAAAACAAGCCACTGAGCACATGAAGTAACATCTGTCGGCTCATCCACTTGAAAAGAAAACATAGGAGATGCTTTCATTTATCACCGGGTATTTCATATCTTCCGACATATCTGAAATGCGCCTCTGAATACAGTATCACTGGAAAGAGATATTCATCTCATTTTTGCCTCACTAGCTTCTCCAAGAAGTAGCTTCACTGTTTTCAAGAATCAGGTTTTCACAAGAGTTTTTCCAATCGTATGAGTTTCTTTTTGCTTGGCAATTTCAAGTGCAACTCCATATGATGCATGTGTTCTTGGTGAAATCTTCCGGCAAGATAGGTCTAATACGTTTCAAACTCGCTTCATGGCATCGGAAGAATTCTGAACTTTTTGTGGGGTGTTTGGGATGCTTTGTGTCTAAATGCTGGTTCAGTTTCGAAGGTTTCATAGACTTAGCACTGAGAGTCTTCATACCACTGCGATACGTTTCCTCCTGAATGTTGACTGCAACTTCACAACAATAAACTGCTAGTAGGTTATCTTACACAACAACTGGTTTAAAACTGTGAAAAAGTATTTGTGTGACATGTTGGAAAGCTTTGGCTCTAAATGCTCCATGAACTTCGAAGGTTTTACAAACACACCATCAGTACCGAGAACAAGGTTGGCACAAAACAAACTATGGCTTCACTGTGCTTTTTCAAACTATGGAGGTGAAACCAAATTTCAAATACTCTTCGAAATACTTTCGTGTTTTGTCCATGGTAAGAAAAAAATATAATTATCATAATACTATTGCAGGTAGAATATGTTCCTTGCTGGCTGCAAATTCACAATACTGAGCTGCTGGTATCAAAGACTACAACTGTTCAGATCAAGAACGGCCTAATACGTCAATTGACACTAGCAATGTACCGCTTGTGATTTACTTCATCTCGAACTTTGACAATAGACGTGCAAAACTGGATGAGAAAACTAACAGCTTGGAATGTACAACGGTGGTCTGACGAGACTTCGGATGCATACATTCCAATTATATTTTGCAACATATTGTGATATTTGAATTGGTTACTCCAACGCTATAAATTGCACGTAGTAACCTACGGTATACTTTACGCAATGAACAATCTGCTCTGAGAGGCACATTTATTGCGATGGCCAGATTTCATGAATTGAACATAAGTGTTACGACAAATATGACAAGAAAAACATATCGTTACATTGAAATCTTTGCATACTCTACAAAAACTTTGTGATCTCAGATTGAGAAACGCTGCTCTAGTAGAAATAGAAGCAAGTTTTGGTGCAAGTTAGCCTCAACACTAACATCTGCCGTGGTAATTTGGAGGAAATTTCAGACTTGATGATTTTTCCTGAATGCTTCCGCGGGCCACTGAAAACGCTGTGGCGGGTCACATGTGGCCCGCGGACCGCTAACTGCCCACTCCTGAGTTAAAGTAAACTGAAAACCAGTTGTTCCACTTACAGACTCGTTGCTGCAAACTACCAAGAAACTGCAAGATGTTTTTTTGTATCACAGACTTGAATTGAACAGATCAAACGTAAACAAGAGTGATTCAAATGGCTTAAAATTCATTTTCGGTTTTTGTTGTACGTTAACAGCACGCAGCATGCTACATTCTGAATAGAGAAGATAAATGTGTCAAACAAAAACTGAGGTTCAGGACCATGCTCATTAGCGCTCACAATACAACACTCACAATGGGTTATGATGTTGTTGAAATAATTGATTGCTGCACTGTCCCATCTATAAACATGCGGCCTGAAAAAGAAAAAAAACATGTAAACGTGATAATACGGCACGGATCACATTTAATTAATGCATTGAAACTAGGGTTGAGAAAAACCTTTCTTTTTTAAAAAAACCTACCTGTTTTTTTCAAAAAACGTTTTTTTTAGTTTCTTTTAAACAAATGGGTTTTTGTTCTTGTTCTAAGAAAAAAAACATTCTGAACTGTTTTTATTGCATCATGCAATGTCACCATTTTCAGAATTACACGGTAATAACTTGTTATATCTATTATGCATTCGAAATTGAGGGTAAAGTAATGTACCCCATCTTTGTTTTCGCAAAAAATTTTTCTTCGTGTTCACTCCTAAGTCGTACGGCTTGGCAAGCATGTGCACTGCATACAGAGAAAAGCCACTCGCACACAAACTCTGCACTTTCACGTCAAGTTTATGCGCATGTCCTTCAAGTTCAGCAGCTATAGAGTGTATTTTATCAACATATGGTTTGGTAGGGTCCAATATCAGAAAGAGTTTGGATGCAGAGAAGGCAGAAAAATTGGTTAAAATATAGCAATTTTACAGAGCTGAAGAAGATAACCAATAGAATTTACTCCAACTGTTCAAATTTTTCTCTTTTTTTCAAGTCCTTCAAATTTTTCGTTGCTGTTCGTTTTGTTTGATAAAAAAAAATTTTACAGTTAACCGTACAAGTGTCCTGCTTATTTTACTTTTAACTTCATAGCTGGTTAACTTCATTAGCAACTTAATGGGTAACAACTTAAGCTGGGTTAACAACAAACTTCACAGATTTTTCAAAGGAAAAGTAAAGAGTGTTTTCTGGTGGGTCAAAAAAAATGGGCAGGTTTTCTTGGATTGGGTCCAATTACATCAATCTGATTGAAACGAAACAATTTCGACAAACAAAGCGCTAAAAACAGGTTAAACGGTTCATATGCACCAAAACCCAGCCACCTAAACAAAGCGTATATATACTGTACAATTGTGAACACAGCATTATCAGTACGACAAACGTACAAGCATTCCTATCAGTGTAAGAAATTTAATAGAATGATATAAACTACGGCTTTATGCAAAATATGGTATGCTGTGGTTAATCCTTTCCTCCTGTATTTACCATAGCAACACTACCGCATAATAATAATTTTCACTGTGGAAAATGAGTTGGATTGTGCATTGACATAATTGTGATACAATAGTGTTCTATATAGTGTATAGCTATAGCTCTGAACAAGCACTTGGTGATGCAAATAGGTTCAGCGCGGTTTTGACAAGTTGGAAAGCTGTCTCTTACCAGGCGTCCTGAAAAGAACGGCAAGGCTGATGTAACTTACTTTATAAAGAACTAATTTCTAGGAAATGGTTTGGATCAAAGCTAGAGATAGACCGATATATCGGGCCGATATTAGGGTTTCACCAATACATCAGTATCGGCCAAAACGCCTCTTTTATCAGCCTCAGTAGGTGTTGACAAAAACGCTGTTACATTCCTCATGCATCCAGACAACTTGCGCAAGAAAGCACAATGAACCAAGTCGAGACAGTTATCTTCACAGCAACACTAGCACGGGCGTTTTCATTATAAACAAGCAGACAAGATGAACCATGAAGCACGCATCGGCCGTCGCAGCTGAAACAAAAGCATCATCCTTAATCAGATTAATTAAAAACCATAGGAAAATACTGAAATTGCTGTAATTTGAAAAATTTTAGCTCAATAAATCCTGATTATTAAGTTTTTGAAGAACAGGCAAGGCGCAGAATAGATAATATTTTTTATAATGAAGCAGAAAATAAGATATAAAAATTTTGGAAATATCGGTTATCAGCCCATGAATGGCCGATATACAAGTATCAGCCCATGAATGGCCGATATACAAGTATCAGCCCCAGAAAAGCCATATCAGTCGATCTCTAATCAAAGCGGGGTTTTGTTCATTTGATAATTTGTGGAAATGAACCAAAATCAAGATTTTCATTTCAGGTTGAAACTGGAATTGGCCGACAACAAAAGAAGAACTCGTGTCAAAATCGTAAATATTATAATACTTGGCTTTTTACGACTGCGATTTTGTTCCAAATGTATTGAAATGCTCTTAATCTAAGAAATAATCGATTTAGCCTATCGTATTTAAACTTCTGTGACGCTTTGTGACAAAGTACACAGCTCTGAAATTTGTAAAGCCCGGAATGTCGAGCCACTTCTCCGAACAGAGCAGGGTTTCTCAATCTGGGGTGCTAGCACCCCCAGGGGGAACTTAAATCAATTTCAGGGGGTGCTGGGGAAGGTCACATGGGTGGCGGTAAAAGGTATACGTTTGTCTTTACTTTATCCTTATACTGTAGCAACCAGGTGTTAGCCAATGGTAGGGGGTGCTGGACTGCTTAGGCGTGACCAAAAGGGGTGCTGAGATAGAAAAAGGTTAAGAAACGCTGGAATAGAGAGATCTCAGCTATGATGCTTTGGCCACGTGACCATAATGCCCCAGAAAAGATTGGCACGGCGAGTTCTGCTGGCTACATCCACGGGAAGGTGGTCTAGAGGTCGATCAAGGATCAGGTTGCGTGATATCCGCCCTTGCTTGGTCCCGTCTTGGTGTGGAGCCAACAGCACTATCTGAAATGGCTGAAAACCTTGAGGTATTTCGACTTCTGGGGTTGCTCACCTTGCAACCTCTTCAGGAAAAACGATGTAAAATCGAATGAAAATGAATCTATACTTTCCAGTATCAGATTTAAAGCGATAGCTATTTTATACGTGTTTTGATTTTAGTATGCCTTCTGCCTGGCTAGCATGATTTGCAGATGGCAGCAAACGATAAATCATAGCAAGTTAGCTCACGCGAGAGTAGAGCAGCGAATCTGGTTTGGACTTCAAATTATGCAATTTGAAAGGATTGTTGCAATCAATCTTTTAATAACAAGTTGGGAACAGATGGACCTTTACTTAATCTCTTGTCTTCCTACCTGCATGGTAGGAGCCAAATAGTAAGAATCAGTGACAGGTATTCAAACGCCTGCTATACAAATTGTGGAGTACCACAGGGCTCTGTTCTTGGTCCTTTATTGTTTCTAGTAGATATCAACAACATAGCCAAATCCATTGAATCCTCAATCTCATTGTTCGCTGACGACACAGCTGTATCTCCATCAGGTTTTCACTCACGATTTGCACACCTGGTCGAGCTGGTCAAATCTATGGAATGTAAGTTTAATCCAGCAAAAACCAACGTTTTAACCATTTCCAAACCTCATTTCTTTCACCTTGTTCTTACATTTAACAGTATTGACCTCAGTGAAACCGATTCACACAAATACTTAGGTGTTATATTTCAGCGAACCTTATCATGAAATCAACATATTTTGTTGATTAAACAAAAGACCACACCTAAGACTTCACCACATAAACCTGCTTTCACACCTTGTTCCAAGCAAGGTCCTCCACACTTTGTTTNGTGCGTTCTCCCAATCTTAGGCTATGGAAATATGATGTTCGCCAACTGCTCAACTTCGTATAGATTGCTCCTAGAGCACATACACACAAAAGCTGCCAATTTAGTACTAGGTTGTTTTCGTACATCACGTAATGACCCTGTCTTTTCTGATCTCAACTTCATTCCGCTTATATAAGAGAGAACTCCACACACTCTTGCTCTTTTATAAAATAAACACTGGTCTAACTCTCATGACCTCCACTCGTTTTTAGCGCTGACCCTAGGAGAAATTTCAGCCCACTCATTGTGTCATGCCAATAATATTTAGCTTCACCTCTCCAAATGTTCCCTAGTACATAATTCATTTTTTTCTGCTAAGCTCTTTAACTCTGGAACTCCCTACCACAATATATCAAATCATCTTCTGGTTTTGCAGCATTTAAAAACCGCATTACCCACTTTTATCACGGCATGAAACTCAATACTTGGCACTTACACGAGTCAAATCCATCCGCTACCTCATTACGCTGTATGTTTCGCCTTGGTCACAGCCTTTAAATCATTAATATGAAGTCCTTTCATCAATTCAGTATAATCATTAATATGAAGTCCTTTCGTCAGTGTTGCTTTGGGCGTACAATAACGCTGGAACACCTTCTCCTGCAGTGCAATTTGTCCTTGCACCATCGCAACTAACTTCTAAAGCTAAAAAAATACCTTGCTGAACAAAAAAAATCATAATCAGCCACAATACTCTACTCTCACTAATAAAACTTTAATCCATAATCTCCTGTTTGGCCATCCGGAAGTATCATTTAAACGAACAGTAGTTATCTTTGCAGCATGTCTCGATTTCTTAAGCACAGTGGACGCTATAAATTCCTTGTTTGATATCCTTGACTCGTCCTTGGTGCCTCCTGCTGTTGTATTAATTGCCGCCACTTGAATTTAAATAAATTTGTCGCGCTGCATGCGATCCAGCTAAAAGGATTGTAGTGTGTTGAATGGGTGTTAATCGATGGAGTCTCTCTTGGCAAGTGTTGGTGTTCTTTCGTCAGCTGCATGTTTCTTGTTGTCATGGGAGGCTATCAGTACGTTTCCATGTGAAGGTCGTCCGGAGGGAAGACAAGGATCCGTCTCTGTTGCTTATTGCAGCTAGATCTAATTGGTTTTGGGACAAGCATCAAACTTCCGATGCTAGTTGGTAGGTACAAGGTAGGGCTGTTTCCGCAAGGCATACCAACATGCCACAGTTTGGAATAGTGATAGTCAAGAGTCATTTCCACTCTCCCCAAAACCATGAAACTCTCAAACTGTGGTCCAACCACCAATAGCAGTATAACGTCATATCCAGGAGAGTCTTAGCATAAACTGTCAGTAGTTCATACACCCTTTTTTCCAAACATAAACCTAGTTTGTTCTGTTATGCACATTTCACTTCATGCACATCACAATCACCTTTTTTCATTCATTCATGTTTATTGGGCCACGGGCTGCTTTGGCAGTGAATTCTGCATTGGTGGCAGGTCAACGGGTTATGGTGGTGGGTTAATGTCAGAAATTATATTGTTTTCATTTTTCAAAAATTTAGTTCAACGTGTGCCATCAGCAGCAATGTAGGTAGTGTTGCGATATTACATTATCAGATTTGCTGTTAAATCTAGCAGGATTTTCTCACTGTTACTCAGCAAAAATTTTCAATCTTGCAGTTAGCTGATTTTCTAGTAGGAATTTATAAACCGTTTGCCAGGTTTAGCAGGTAATAAATTTCTGACAAAAATTTGTTGAAGCAGTTTTTGAAGACAAAACTTTTACACCCTCATCAAAAATCTTTCTATGATGCTTTAAATTGGGCAACACCAGAACCAGGCACAACCAGCTGCCTTCAATCATTTGGTATTTTTATTATGATGCAACGAAGCTGCTAAGCAGACACTTGCATCATAATAACAAGTAACTGGATGGTTTGGTGAAGCTCAAACGATGTGCTTCTGTGCTTAGTGGACATGTTAGGTTAAAACAGGGGTGGGCAAACTTTTTGTACAGAGGGCTACATTTCTAAAAAATGTTGCAGCCAAGGGCCGCACACTTTCATTACAAAGTAGGAAAATTCATTCAGTGCGTAAATAACCACATATTCATATAACAAACCATTTTTGTTATTTCACACTCGGTACGTTTAATGCAATTTTACAGTTATAGTTAGAACTGAAACAAACTATTTTCATAAAATTCTAAGTTTATAGGAAAATAGTAAAATGTTTCATAAAATTCTACATACGTAGGTGTTTCTGCAAGTTTCGGCAGGCTGCATGAACAGGTTTCGCGGGCCACATGCAGCCCGCGGGCTGTAGTTTGCCCACCCCTTGGTTNAAAGACTACATTGGTAGAATATGTTTTTATCAGACGACACATGATATTATCAAGTAGTTCAGTTACGTCAGTAAGTAGTAATGTCTGGTAAAAAACTCCCTGGTAAACAAAAACAATATTGTCAAATGTTTCGACATACATGTTTGCAAGATTCAGAATTTAAAAGGTGGCTCAGTGCCTATTCTGCTGATCTAAGAAAAGCCTAATTGCAAAGTTTGCAATAATACAACCATAGCAAAACGTTATAAACTTAAAAGGCATGCTGGAACCAAAAAGGACCCAGTTAGGGCTAAGAAATTTTTGCATGCCCCCATATGCACGTAACAGAAAGTTTTCAGTTACGAAGACCAGATTTAGAAAGCTGTAGAGTTGAAGCTATGCTCAGTCTATTTATTGCTGAGCGCTGTTCTATAAACACATGTGACAATTTGAAAGATATTGTCATAAACTGTCATACAAAAAAAGAGGTAAGTTACAGTTACTTTGCTCAAAATGTCGAATGAAAGAAAAGTGTGGTGGCCAAAACCAATATTTTCTACACTTATCTATTGATATTGAGTGCAAGACCCAAACTTGATATGCATATTTACAAGCTTTTTTTAATCACCTCAAAATTAGCAGATTTTTTTATAGAATTTCACTACTTTTAGCAGATTTTAGCTGAAAATTAGTGACAAAATTTTAGCAGAATCTAGCAATTTTTTGTGACTGCATTTAGCAGATTTAGGTGACAACTATCTGGCAATGCTGAATGGAGGCAAATCGTCACATGAGTTTTATTGTACTATGGATTGTTACGACTGTAGTCAGTTTTATTAGATAGTCTTGGTGGAGCAGTGCATAAAATGTCAAACAAAAAAGCAATATCCCATGATGATAAAAGTATGACGTTGGTATTTCGTTCAATAACGAAAATAATACGAAAGTGGCAAAAATTGTACGAGATTCTGATATCCTGGCACAATCCTTGATGCAACTGTTACGTCACATCTGACACAGCCCAATGATTCCTGCTTCTATTCAGTCATAAAAGATTTGTATGGCGGCTCCATATAGCTGAGGTTACACTTTAAACTGTCAAGAAAACTTGCAACTGTCGTTATAAAGTAACGAAGTAACAAAATATTCTGCTGACACTGACAAAAAGCGTCGTTTATATGTGAATTGTCATTATAGGCGAATTCTACTGCAAATTTCCATAGAAAAGAATCAATTGATTTCACGAAGAAAATACAGACTCAAAAAAATAAGAACCGTAAAATCACAAAATATAGAACCTACAGCTGAGCATGCAATCGCTAACAAAACATGAAAATTCGATTCAAATCTAGTGAGTGAAAACTTACTTGATTTCCACTTCATCTTTGATGTAATCAGTGAATAAAGATGCTGGTGCAACTTGATGTAAAGCAAACTTAGTCCCTTGGGTAGCAACTTCCCATACCCACGAGGGACTTGCAAACAACCTGAAATAAAAAATAGAAACTAGCAACAGGCAACACTTTCGTTCCATTGCAAATCTATATGGTTGCAGTATTGCTGCTAATTGCAAACAATTGATTGATGTGCACGAATTTACACCGGTGTTTACATAATGAACTGATATTTGAAGAGAACAGGGGCATATACTCTGGATGTGCTAGGTGCGTGGTACACACCCAATTTTTCCCTATCGTGTAATCAAGGAAAAATCGCAAAAAGGCTCAAAAGATAATTGACGTTTATTAGATTTTCTTAGCCAAATTCAAAACTGTCGCTTTTCAGCTTGCTAGAATTAGGTAACTTTTTTATGTATCACTAGTTTCACATTTCATTTTATGTGGCAACCCTGGGTGTGCACCAGTACAATTGCACACCTGTGCTTGTAGTATGAGCATCAACGTATATACCAAGACTCATTTCAGCAAAATTTCATTGATTGGCACTTCAACTGGATTGAACATAACAGCTCAAACAAGCTCGTATCTGTTCTGTCACCCCAGTAGTTGTATATTGAACAGCCACACATTCAAAAACAAAAGTTTCTTGCATACTTTATGCGCTTTCTCAATTTTCGTGTAGTTCAGCAAGTTTTGATATGGCAACCCTGAGTGTGCACCATTCCAGCCACACACCTTCTGGGCTCCACTGGTNGTGTTCCACAAGACANTCGTGCAGCTTAATATTATTGTAGTTGTGAACTGCGCTGTTGGAGCGTTGAGCACATTTTACTCTGCTGTTTAACAGCAAAGCCTGATATTTCTGCACTCTGTGAACTGCGCTGTTGTAGCGCTGAATATGTTTTACACCCCTGTTTTAACGGGCAGCTTGATATTTTTGCAGTTATGGAACTGCTGTCATACAGTTCAGTTAATTTTGCTCCAGTCTTCTAACTTGGAGTGCTGATATTTTATATTAGTGTTTCTCAATCGTAGTTCCAAGGTTCGCATGCGGACCCCAAGCACCCTTTCTGTGGCTCTCAGCAGTCTTTTAGCAAACCTCTAATATCTTGTGTAACAGACTTCGATCTGCAACAGAATAAAACGTGTCAATTGACTCTTGTTAAAAGATTTTAGTGCGGCTCCCTAACAATATCATAGGTCTGGATTTGGCTCCCTTCAGCAAAAAGGTTGAGAACCACAGGTTTATATAGTCAATACAATGGCACATATAATAGCACATTGTGCAATGCACAACAAACAGAGTGTGTGTAGAATTTCAGAATGTGCATATTTGTGCCTTGCCGAAACATTGGTTTGGAAACATGAAGATGACATCATATTGTGATGATACAAATAGTACACATCCAGTAACAATCACCACCATATACCACTGGATTGGAACCAATCTTAGAAAACAAAGCTAGCAATTTGCAAATTGAAAAAATTAAGTCGCAGGAACTGCACAGCAGATACAAACATAGGGTAATTAAGCATTCTGCCATTTTGTACAATTCTCTAAGTTTCTTAACACTTTCATTACCATCTGATATATATCTACGTCGAAGGAGTACTGCCCACTGTTCTCGCCAGACATAAATTTACATTTCAGCATTCAAAAGTTCCCACCAACGTGCATGTACGTTTTTTTCAAATTTCGTTGCTGGAAGCAGTACAAAAATGTGGTTCTAGACTGAATTTAGGTAACATTATAGGTCTTGGAGTGAGAACCCAAACTCTCTGCGGTTCATATGCTTTTTAAAAGCATGGTACATTTGAGTTGGTTCACCCAGGCAGGACCAGGACTGTAATTTGTGTGATGGAAGTGCTTTGATATGCTGCCAAATGCTGGGAAAGCATGAAATAAAGTGCTAGAAATGTTTCTATAAGTATGCTTAGGCAGTGCTGATAAAGTTTAATTGCTTATATAATGCCGGAGCTGTCCAAAAAAAGTGAAACTTTTGCAGAAAAATGACTCCAGTAGGCCCAGGCTTGTTTCAGTGGTATGCAGCCTAAAATCTTTTGGAAATGATTTGATATGTTGGCAATTAATTAGTATAAAAATGTTAGCCAGGTTTACCATTTTAGCCTAAAGCTGGAAAACACCTAGCAGTATCTACCTTCTGCAGAAGCAGCATTTGAATTTCCCGCCCAAACTGTGCAGAACAGTGGATATGGCAGGGAAACCACCTGGTAACAAAAGTTTTAATGATGGTTGTTCCAATAGAAACGTTTGCTATACCACTGGATAACTCTGACATGAACACTCTACGGAACTGTTCAAGGTCAGTCTGCTAGAAGCATGCATATTGAGAAAATGTAGGTTAAAAAACACTGTTACAGCAAGTTTTAACACAACTGTGAGACAAATGACCAAAATGTTTCAGTGACCAAAATTTCTTAGCAAAAAATGACCAAAATGTCTCAGCGAAAAAAAACAGGTTCTATGGCTAACCGTTGTGATATGGACCCTGTACACGCAAATAAAAGGTTTAACTGCTAAATAACCCTTGATTGAAGTTTGGCAATTCCAGTCTAATGCTTGATGTACTGCATGGTTGTATCAACACAATTATAACCATATTCATATATTTATGACAATCAACAAATACAGCTAGCCAAAACAACATTTCTATTACTTGTACTAACCTGTTCCCAGGTAATGTAACTGATTCCATTTCATCAACTAAAAAACAGCAAGATTTGCATCCATTGGGAGTAACAATGCAGGCTTCTATTCGGGCCCTATGCCATGATTTGTTGTTCTGCACCACACATTTCTAAACAAGAATACAGTAGTACAGTTTATTCAAAAGTTCACAGCATGTTATCAATGTTGTGATTTAATTCACCCTGCCACATAAGTATCATACCATTCCTTCTGAAGGATTGGTCAGAACTGATTTGAAAATTTGATCATTCCCATAGTAATCTTTCAGCTCCTTCTTAAGAGATAGGTATGATTCACTTTCAAATGAATCCACCCTTGTTCCCCAAAAACATGAAGGGCTTCTCACCTACAACAATCACAGCATTTTCATTAATACATTTGAACAAAAATCACCAGATAATCAGAACTTCAATAAAATATAAAATCCACACACATACATAAATTAGTTTTATTCCTGCCAGTAGATCATTTACCAAATTGGTATGGGCTGTAACATTGCAGCTTTTCAAATCAAGGATCAATCAAGAACATGATGACAATATCACAATATAATTTTGATGCAAAAAATGCTTGGAAATGCAGAACTTGGACTCAGCAATCTGAGAAGGGTTATCAATGACAAAAATATCCAAGTTACTATTCAACTTGTACACTTTTGTTGAAACAGTTCAGAGCAATTTCCAAGCAATATGTTGAAAACATAAATGATCAAATCATAAAGTATGGAAATGCAACAGAAAGTTTGTAAAATATAATCAATTGCCATTTACAGTCACAAACATTCTGGTTTTCATTGTAAAAAATACTCCTCACACCATATTACGTCCATTACACATCTGGAGAGGCGAATGGGGCAGTACAGTGTTTCTACTCTGGAAGACTTCATGAGCTAGTGATTGGAAACCAGAACATTACTTCACTCACACGGAAAGAGCAAGAACTGGTTGAGGAAGCCAATTAATATTTCCTAGTTGCTGTTGGCATCTTATTAACTAAGCGTCATGGTTCTAACACTGTAGAGCTGGTGTTGAACAAATACAATCTGCCCAGGCTGGGGTGTGTGTACTAGTCAGTCCTCAGCTGACAGGTTATGTGAATGAATAGATCCCACTGGAAGACGGCATGGGTTAAAGTTTAAAGACCACTCTCTGTGTTTTGAGGTGTCGAGCCCAACCTCAAGTAATTTGTGCTTGGAACTGTGTAGAAACCTAGTGATGCCCTGAGAAGGGTTGAGCTAGCAAATCCATGATCGCTTGGGACTTTAAGGCAAATGTTGGGAATGGGGTGTAGAAGGGTAGGAATGGGGTGTAGAAGGGTGTTATTGGTCATTATGGTGGGGCCAACCTAAATGACAAAAAGCTCATGTTGTAACTGTGTTGTCACAACACACTGCATTTTAATAACTCATTACACATCATGACACCTTCCAGCACAGAAAAATACACAAATACAGTACACCTAGCAGCCATTCAGGGCAACCATTATTGATTCATTTCAGCTGATTAGTTCCTATCAGTGTTGAACATTTGTTTCAAATGGGTGCAGAATTGTCAGTGGATTAGCAATTGGTCATCTACAAGTTCTGTCTGAAGAAAAAAAAGGTATGCATGAACATGCAGGATTAAGAGGTCTTACCAAACAAAGTTTGAGGCCCTGGTAGACAAGGATGTAAGAAATATCTTTGCAAACAACATTTTGTCCTTGTTCCAAGATCTCCCAGAATGTACAGCAGATGTAAAAGAGAAGTGGCATACAACAGCTGTAGCTTTATCTGCTGCTTTGGTATGTGGAATTTGTGGACAAAAGTTTATGTGGACGAAAACAACTTGGTACGGGCACAGATGGCAAAATAGTAACAGAGGTAAAAGATGCTATCCGAGTGAAGGAAGTAGCTTACAATGTCTGGCTTCAGAACAAAGTTGAACCTTTGCATTTGCAGTATGCTGAAGCATGAAAGTATATGACTCAAGTGGTACACAAGTTCAAGATGTAGTCTTGGGAGAGTTTTTGAGATGTTTAGATTTCAATTACAGACAAGTCAACAAAGTATTCTGTCACACAACAATGTCACTCAATGCAAGATGCAGGATCAAACAATTGCTTTTTGCAGACAACATAGTACTGCTTGAATCATCTGAACAGGGCACTCTTCAAAGTGCACTTGATTGGTTTTCAGCTGTGTGTGACCAAGTGAGAATGAAAATTGCCACTGAAAATAGTGAGGTATTGTGTCTCACCAGAAATCCAAGGCAGTGCATGCTGCAAGCAGCAAACACTGCAGCAGGTGGAGAAGTTCAAGTACCTTGGGTGGTACACATTAGTTACAAAAAGTAGAACAAGGAGGTTGATACACAGTTTGCTAAAGCAAGCACCATTCTGCGTGTGCTCTAGCACTTGGTGGTGACATACTTTTTAAACACCGCAAATATGTCAGTTTTGGAATCATTCTTTGTTCCAGTCCTCACCTATCGTCATGAATCTTGGGTAATGACTGAAAGAGTGATCTCAAATACAAGCAGCATAGGTGAGATTCTTGCAAAGATTTCACAGCATGGCACTTTGTGACGAAGTGCACAACTGTAAAATTTGTAAAACCTTGAATGCTGAGTCACTTCTCTGAATTGAGATACAGGGTGACCCAAAAAGATGCGTACCCATATTTTGTTCGATAAAAAACCCATTTTTTAACGAATGTCTTTTCTGTTGCAGGACGTGATAGGT
>JGI24021J15306_10005708_pt1 | contig 14820 bp, 7 predicted proteins | sample Ectturendosymbi1_FD_15306 | JGI IMG/M metagenome (IMG submission 15306)
ACCACCTGCTTCACCTACGTGAACTATAATGACAGCAACAATGCCTGTTGCTAACAGATTTAACTAAATTTGCGCAGATTTTGTGAAATACGCGCAGATTTAGCTAAATGTGTCCGATTTAACTAAATCTGCGCCGATTTAGGTAAATCTGCACAGATTTAGCGAAAGGTGTGCAGATTTCGCTAAATATGACTGCGTTAGTTTTAGTGCTAAATATGACTGCGTTAGTATGTCCGATACACTTTTTTATGAACGGCGCCCAATAAAAATACACACACCATGCTTCTAGTATGTCTGGGTCTTGTACGGTGAGTTCAGTACGCCTGAGTCAATCTGCAGTGTAGTAACGGCGTTCCTACGCGTTCCCGTCCCACTATACACCCCTGGGCCTGGCTATAATAATTTTTAATGCGCGCTGAGACAGCGTAGGAAACTCTTCGCCCAATCCACACCAAAATATACAAATGTCACCATTGCAGGGTATGTATTTGGAATAAAGCATTGTTTTAACATTGACAACAATCAATCAATTAATCTTTGTACAGATCATCGCAAGCAGTACTTTCTAGCTTGGGTTTAAAGGGATGGGTTATTCAAGGAGCTGTATTGTTAAAAATTGCTTCATTAAAAACTGCTTCAAGGCGGCTAGGCGCTGGCATATCTCAACGCTGAGTTCGGAAATCTCGCTGTGGCTTTTACTGACTTTCCAGTCATCAAATGTTGGAAAATTTTGCGTAAATTTCTTTTTGCACTCTCCTACTGCACGAATCAAATTTTCTCTGAAAGCCCTGAATTTTATCACGTACGTTTTAATAACGGTAACACTAGTTTCCTGTATTTGCCCTGATAAAATTCCCACATTCTGTTACGTGCTTCAAAACTGTTTTCAAGTATTTTGGAAAGGTTTCCCTTGTCAATGCATGTCGTTGAAGGACACAATGGGTAGAAACGACGTGAGGTCCCCGTTTTTCCGCCAGAGTTGTAAAACCTAACTTAGCACCGAGCACAGAAGGGTCGTCGCCTATGCAAAGTGAGCCAACGTGATTCCAAGAGAGATAACTTTATGAAAGAAATCATACATTTTTTCCAGAACATCAATCGTTTTGCTTGTCGTCTCTTGACTTCCGTACATCAAGAACTCTTCTTTCAACTCACTTACTAGTACATGTCGACAGAAAACCAACAAATGCATGCAGTTCGACACGTCAGTTCACTCAGCTAGCTGAAGGCTGACTCTTGCCGTATTAGCTCGAATTTGGTCTGTTACCTGATCTAAAATATCAAGGGGCATATCACTTATAAAACGACAACGTACTGTATCGTTTGGTAAAGAAATTTTCTTAAGTTTCTTTTGTTCCCTTCCACAAACCAATTCCACCATATCCATAGGGTACGGTTTGATAAGTCATTCACCGATTGCATGCGGTTTCGTATTTTTTGCTCCTCTAAAAGCAACGTCGTAGGATGCTTCCAATCCTGATGTGTCTTCAGAAACATACACTAATATAGGCAGAGTTCCTGCAGCACGAAATCAAGCGCGTTTGACCAGCAATGACACATGATTATCATGTACACGTGTGAGATGGCGTGAAGTGAAATTAGATTTTAAAATTTACGGCTTCATAATCATCTAAGCCAGGGGTTCCCAACCTGTGATACGCGTACCACTAGTGGTACGCGAAGGTCGTCAAGGTGGTACGCGAGTAATTTCCATTTTTTCACAAAAAAACAGGATTCACAGCTTTCTATTTTACGCATCGGGCTTTGTTTCTTAATAAATAAATTTTCCTGTAGCCTGCTATTCCTATGTTATCGTAACATTATGACTTTCGATGCGCTGTCAGCAAATTTACGCCACGTATCGACCAATTGATGGAAAGTAAACAAAAACAAAAATCCCATTAAATGTAGTTGTGTTTTTTGCTGTTATTTTAATGCATATTATTCTTCTGAATAAACTAAGATTCGATCAAATTATTTGTTCTGGAAGAAGGGGTTCGCGTTGACAATACGGGTTGCTCAAGTGGTACGAGATCGTGAAAAGTTGGGGAAGTCCTGATCTAAGCATTACTAAGCACTTGGAGAAAAAGATACGTTGAGGTTTTTGAACATCATCTGCTATGGATAAATCGAACCCGAAGTCCACGTATGATTCTATAAGCTCCCTTCTCCCACAAAATAACTGAAAATATTGCAACCTGCATTTGCTAACTCATGAATACTAATTCATTCACAAAAGACCTTCACTGTGGTGTTTGTCCACTGTCCAGTCTAGCATGCTGCGAAAAGAATAAGAAAAATGGCGCTACTGTGATGCATAACATGACGTGGATCTTCTCACCAATATGAACAAAACAATGGATGTACGTGTGTGCATAGGCGTAGCCACGGTCCACCCAACTTTCTAGCATATCTTGTCGTTTTGTGCTTCGAGACGCGGTCTTCCAAACCAAATACTGTTGCTCTCTTTAAATTAAAAATATCTGCTCGCCCAAAATTTTGGGCTGGCTACGCTACTGCTTGTGTGTTTTGTCTTGTAACTAACTACAGCCTAATCAACTCGCACATTGCAGTTTGTAAAATGTTATAAAAATTTATGTTTGCCAGGCCTGCACAGTTCAGAAAGTTCGAAGGGCCAAATTATCAACATAAATTTGCCGCGGGCCGCAAGAGTCTATTTCATTTCCAGTGGCGTACAAAATGTTCATGGGGTGTCCATTCAGTGGCATATGGCGGTTATTTGTATTTGGCGTGCGCTGTTTGTGACGTCACAATTTGACGTAATATTGATGTTTCCAAACCAACGTTTTGGCCAAGTTTGTTGACACAATATGCATATTCTTCCACACGCACTCTCCGTATTTTATGTGTTATTGCACTGAATATAAACTATCAGGGCTCCAAGTTAGGATATCGCAGGAAAATACACACAACGCTACGACACAGCAGTTCATAACTGCAAAAATATCAGGCTGAGCGCTAAAACAGGGGAGTAAAACACACTCATCACTACGTCAGAGCATTTACAACTACAATTTTTGCAAAATTATTGAAAAATTAACAAGCAAAAAGTATGCGAAAACAACTAATCTCCTTTGCGCAGGTAATAAAGTTTTTGTAACATATCAAACTAAAGGGGGGCTAACCCCCAAACCCTCCCCCTTGCTCACGCCCTTGTTCATTTCGATGTCGAGATTTTGTTGTAGTATGGAAGAAATTCTGGAATGACAATTATTATTCGAGGTCGAGCTTTTGCAACATTTGCTATAATTGAGAAAGTTCTCGCGGGCAGCAAGAAAAGCTTTCGCCGGCCGTATGTTGTGCAGGCCTGTGTTTTCTATAATTTATGATTCAGTAAATTTACCCCCTTGGAAGGTGAAATCTACCCCTCAGTTGAGAAGCCCAAGCCTGGAATACGTACTGTTGAAATCACAATTTCTACCTATTTTGTACAAAAAATTGATACTGAAAAGTTGTAAAACTAACTTTGTGTATGCTGTGTATGAGGGTAAGCAAGGACGTTTTCACAAAAAGTATCCATTTCAAGTAAGGTGGCACCTTTTTTATGACGCGTAAGCAGGTTTGCTGTAATTGATAAATAGTAGATTGCTATTACAAGACATAAAAGTGCAGGTTATACAAATAATGGCCAAATCAAAAATACAGTATATTTCACTTCACCGATACGATGAAAAATTCTGTTGATAGATAGAAAATCTGCGATTTGCAATTCTCGTGTACCATGGGCCACAACAGCAATCAGCGGTTTTCCATGTTCTTTCATCCAACGAACAAGCAGAGCAACTACCAAAGTTTGCAAACCTTGACCGCAAGATAGTGTCACTAAATTGCACTAATTTGTATGTCAATAGAAGCCCCAGGTTTTTGCACACATATCAAAGGTATGTCTTTTGAATGGGTTTCTTATTTCTTTCTTGATACCATAGCTCCGTGCACGTCGGAATGAAGAGAACATATTTTTGGCGGAAGCAGCGTGTTTTCATTGTTTCAAGAAATATGCGCTGAGCTGTTTGCATGTATTTGTGGAGCTCAGCATGCTCCGCTGGTGATGATTCTCAGCTCAACGACCTTTCATTTAGTCGTCTTTCCACAGCTCGACATCAAACAATGACCCACGAGGTAGATCAGTGCAGATACCCTGTCAACTTACGCGCTGGCCATGACGTAGCGCTGCAACTAATCGACCTAAGTCTTGCAATGTCACACACTGCGGAGCCCTTTCCCTCAGCAATCAGAGGTCTTATCACCAGCGTTGCCACGTAGCATCAGCTGAACCTCTCAACCTGTCAATGCAGGCCTACGACCGCCGGATTGCTTTGCGAGGCAGAAGGCAATAGCTCAAAGTGTCACAATGCAGTCTAAGTAAAAGGAGGCGCAGGTGAGGGTATTTTTTGTTGATGTAGAGTTTTATTCAAGTTCGAGTTGTGTGCAGTGTATTGTTTTAGATTTTCAAACCCCTTATTCATAACTCTCTGGGCTTAAAATGCTGATGCTAAGTTGCAAGCCAAGAAAGACGCCTTGATTGTAACATAAGAGCAAATAAAGGTCATAGGTGTGACTGCTATACCATGGAAAGATACGCCTGCGTATTCAGGTAGCAGCGATCTTGCGGGTGACGGGTCTTTCAGCATCTTTTGATAAGCAGTTTATTTTAATACGCATGTGTATCGCGTGAAGTCTGCGTTTGTCTTAAAGACTGCCACATCTCTATAACCTTGATGATAGATGTTTTGCCGAAGCGTTGCTTTACATATTTTTGAGACTACTCTAATATCATTTCTTTTTGAAAATAAAATTTGAAAATTGCATATTTATTTACTTTGCCTGAACTTCGTGTAAATCATGTGAGTTTAAAGGGAGTGGAAGTGATATTTACTTGAGGGGTTGATGGGAATCAAAACATAACGCAGTTTCTATCAACTGCCTTCAGTTGTTTCATATTTACACGGAAACGAGTTGATGTTGCAATGTCGAATGTACTGGATGATGCAGGTAATCCGTCCATGAATCATCTCAGGGTAGCGACTTGATGTAGAAGATGCAGTGAATGGTCACAGATTTTCTCGAATTGCAGCGGAAGTTACCTCCATGGTTAGTTGTTAGTGATGCCTAACGGTGAACGCGGTGCTATGTGACAGAGCAACGCGGTGCAGCTCCAGAAGGGTCCGATGTGATACTGTAAGTAGACAGCGGAATGCGTCACAGTGTTGATTGTGTTGCATGTACTGTATGTTCAAGTGCTTGTGTGGGTGAGGTTGGCTGAAATTTATGTCGCGTCGCTGGTCTGCTTGCTGACGAACCGTTATGGAACGGACTGACTAGTGTCACATCATACATATCTCCATTTCAACAATTCATTGATGGTAGCATAGTTACTATAGCATGTTTGATTAAGCTTATGGGTGTGCAATTTTCAGCTACAGTGAGAAGGTGCCGTTCCCAAACTAATGATGGATGAAAACAAGGGTAAGGGAGGGTGTACCGCACGCGTCGTAATACACTGGAAGGCAACCTTTGTCATTTGTTATTTTGATTCTTTTACCTCAAAGGTTTGAAAGATTTTTTCAATATGCTTTGAAAATTGTGCTCAAATTGGGTTTCCTAGAGAAGAATAAAATATGTTTTACATATCACCAGCACGGGGTCCGCAGTGGGAGCAAAATGGGCATTTGCCCCCCCTGGAAATTGAGACTAAGGACCAAAATTTTTTTGAAAACATGAAGTTGGCAGCTAATTTCCGAGTAATTCACTTAATTATTGCAATGACCGTTTATTTGTCGGTATATGACACTGACAATCACACTGCACAAGAGCCAGATTCACTGTTCTGGTGCCATGCAATGATGAGATTGCAGTTCGCTCGTACCCTCTCCTTTGCCTGCAGGCGCACGTTGCGCACCTTGCTAGCGGATTGTTCTACTGTTGGTCTTTACTGCGCAACAATAACACTGCAATAAATCTTCGAAAGTTCCCTTCAAGTTACGGTAGAAGGCCTTTGGTGCAGGGCTCCCGCTGCGTTTTTTTTCACCCAGATCTGCTTTATTAGTCGAGCTGGATGTCAGGGGCGTAACGAGGTTATATGGCGCTCTGGGCAAGAAGCAAGTTTGGCGCCCCCATGTTCGTACCTGAGATCTTTCGGAAGCAAATGCATTTTTCAGAACAAATGCGCCATAGTGATTCAGCGCCCGGGGTATTGCGGCCCTTGCCCCCTCGTTACGCCCCTGCTGGGTGTCTAGATTTAATGATGAAAAATCGCGTTTAATCTGTTTTTTTTTCTGAAGTGATATATTCACCAGCAACTTCAATGTGTTCAATAATATAAGGAAAACTTTATATTACAGTGTTTCCATGCACATATCAGGCCAGAAAGTTCGCATAGCGGATGAAGCAGAACGTGTTCAATCGGTTTGATATCCTCACATAAGATCATTGTTGAGGTTATACATATGATGTTATTGTTTCTAATGCCAGTTGAAGAAACTGGTGAAACAAGGGTTAGGACTGACTGTTTAAATTTCGATGCTTCCCTATGTATACAAATTAAAACAAATTTCAATTTGAGGAAGAAGGCATTGGGATTGTATTTTTTGTTGGATTGAAGATCCCGCTGCTGTTCAAGAATGCACGTTAGTGAGAGATCAACAGAGTATGTTACCAGCGTTATGAAAAACGTCTTGAGCAACAAAAAGATCATCCAGATGTTAATGTTTGCGCTGCAGAAGAAAATTTGGAAGACGAACTATAATTAAATCTGTATTTGATTATCGTTTCAATTCAAATAAGCACACCNATGTTTTTGTTCGTAACACAAGCTTTCTGGGTATTTACTGTACGAATGTGTGTTTTTTGATGTGCAGTAGGGGTTCTTTNGAAATCATTGAATGGGAGCCCTGCATGTGACTGTTGAACACAGACATTTTGGCAGGTAATGCAGCGAGACAATAACTGTTGATAGCGATAAGCCACGTATAGTTTTATACTGTGTGGAAAGAAGCATGAGTAAATCTATGACAGTGCTTCCACAAATTTGAAAAATCCATTGTTAGTGTGAGACCGTGATCAATGTGCCCGAGTGAATAGCTTAATCAATCGGCTCTTATGCAGGCTTCTTTTCACCCAGTGTGAAAATACGTGATTTGTTAGAATACGTCTATGCAGACTTGTGGGAATACGTCTTTATCGTTAAGGTTTAGTTTGACTTCTTAGTGAGCACTACTGTAAGTGCAAAGCTGTATTTGCTGTGCCGAGTTTTCGCAATTCATCTGCTCAATTTTTTTTGCCTGCGTGGTGTTCAACTTTTGTGAGTTGTCCGATAGTCTTGTCAACATATATTTCTACTTCTCATTGCTTGAAGCAGTTTTGCGAGAGTGTCAATTTTTTTTGTTTTTTCACCGCAAGTGTTGTTCTGGTCGTTTATTTTTTAAAAATTATGACTATTTGCAGCACGTGCTTAAAAATGGATATTAGGCAGCTTATAAAAAGAAAGTATTGCTGATAGCCGAAGTGTAGAAGGCATTTTAGACAAAAGGTTGAGAGTTGAGGTGCAACCAGCACAGGCTAATGGGGTAGAACGGGTAATGCGTTTTGTGAACGTCCATTTGCATTGCATCGTCAGCAATCTGAAAAGCATAAGCAAGTTTTCGACGTTGCCCCCCCCCTGGAAGAATTTATGCGGACGCCCATGATCACCAGTAAAATAGGTAGGCTACAATCAGCGGTGAAGATTTGAACTCACGCAATGCCTGAGATATTCCAACTAAGAGTTTTTTTCCTAAAACGTTTACTTCAAAATGATAAAGTTGTTGGAAAATGTTCATGCACATTTTCAAATGCATTGCTGTGGTCTTGCTTCTTCAAACTTTTGACAGCTTAAAATTGAGTGTTGTCTTTGATGTCATTGAGCAAAACACTAGTTTGCGAAACCATTTGCTATTTATTTCACGGTGCATTTTTAGCGTTGTCATTGTTTATGGGAATCATAACCTTTTAGTGAATTATTTGTGCAGAGCTTTCTGACTGTGGCCAACTTTTTTCTCTCACATCTCTACTCACTACACGCACTTGGTTCTTGCGGCAACCGAGATAACTGTCAGTGTTACATGATCAATCTCCAAAGCCAAGAATTCATGTTGTTTTCTACTTCCTTCCAATCAAATTTTTTCGATTGCCCGTTTTGGATCATTAGCGGCTGTGTGGTTCTATCGGCGTGCTTGAGCAAACCTAAAAATGCTAATTTACAAAAGTGTTTTCGTTTTTACATAATTTCATGGATTGTATGATTTACACACACTTGTCTTAATTATATTTACAACATTAAAATATTTTCTACATCGACTTTTCGAAATAAACAGGAGAACTCACAATAAAAAAAAACACTTTTTATTTGAAAATAAGCGCAGCTTTCACAGTCATAGGTTGACTTACAACAAAGAGGCGAGAAAATGATATCCTAGACTCCTAGAGGAAGCTGTTGGTATGATTGTTGCAGTAAAAACGTACATTTTCCCAAAACATAACCTGTTTAATGTTGGAAAACAATTAAATCAGGGAATGTATGTTATGCAGTGTAAACGATAATTCCCAAAAAATATTTCATCGAAGTCTGGTCATTTCTCAAATTAAGATATATTTTATCTCTTGAGCGTCTTCACTCAGGCTTATAGAAGACCAGCATTTTCGCATAGGTATTGCGGAAAATTTGCCATAGAAAGTCTAAAAATATTGCAAAGCATTGATTACATTCGCATGATCATACTTGGACAGCTTAGCTAGCAGCAATCAGCAAAATGTCCTAAACCTTTAGGCTTGTAAAACAATGAAGGTGGTAATATCTTTGTCAGCTTTACTCGAACTCTGTAGACTCCTAATCTGTCAGAAGAAAATTTGCATCACAGATTCACCTTTACAGTATCAAAATTTTAGACTTTTTCGACAAGTGTGCATTGTGAATATGGGTAACATGCAAAAACTGTAGCATATAACAAGCGACTGTCTCCGAGGTTGGTCAATAAAATAAAATCCACATCCGACATAAAAGATTGTTTGATGGTGGCGTAGAGGTACGGCTTTCAAACCTATACGAAGTTTCACTCTTCTCAATGTCTTACACAGCATCCAATTTTGCAACTATGACTAGACAAAAAACTCTTAATTTCAAGTTTATTTCTCGCATCCACGCGTTCTGTTCGAAACTTCAAGCCATATATTTATTAAAAATAGTATTGAAGAGATTTTTTAGAAAAAATCTGTTAAAAATGCCTTTGTTTGCATTGTCGAGTCAATGGTAATGCGTTTGGTGTCTGGTCAAGGGTAAATGGTGGCATACTAATTAATAAGCACGTGATGATGATCGAAACTGATTTGGTGCCGTATCTCGTTCAAGTGAAAGATCGAAGTTGTTTCGCTGGAATTCACACCATACGAAACACATAATGGTGCATTTGAACGCAGTGGAGTTTACAATTTTGGCAATTCTCAGTGAAGAACATCGCGAAGAGAATGGAAGACAAATCTAGCTCTATGCTGATCTGCTGTCAAAAGTTATAGAGAAATCCTGCTTTGGTAAATTCCTAGCATAATTATTTATGAAGAGAAATCCAAATTATTTGCTTCCCGAACTTGTATTGATAGAAAGCTGCTATTGCAGTATCTTACGGTGATATTCTGTTTGAAAACAGTTATCTGAATAATACGTAGCAATGCTCTTCTTCTTGCTTCTAAGTTAACAAAGCATTGGCTGTGAATCGTTGTGGTGTAGCCGGAAAATGCCTTTCGAAGTTTCTATGTCGGGTGGAGGTCCATGGGGTTTTCGGCTAAATGGAGGTGGATTAAGTGGTCAGCCCATAATCATTTCACGGGTGAGTAATGATGTTGTGTATTCTTCTTTTTCGAACATTTCCTTGAACTTATACTTACATGCGCGAAGTGGACTCCAACTAATTTAAAGGACACTCCTATTTCAACTTTATCCAAAAGTTTCATAGACGCTGAAAATTTGAAACAAAAAAGTTGAAAGTTGAAAAGTTGAAACAAAGTTGAAAAAAAAAACGAAGTTGAAATCACTTTGGCAAATCGTTGCTGGAGAGTCTTAAATCTATCCTTCGCACAGATATGGCACTAATTGCTAAACAGTAACACTTACGAAAGGATTTGTATTTTAATAATTTTGCATACATAGACTTTTCCTCTGAATAAAAATGTAGGCCTGTGAAATTTTTTACCAAAAAATAAGGAAATGTCCAATTGTGGTTTTGACTTGGTCACAAGTGAAAATTTGTCTGAAAGCGAATGCCTGCCACTAAGTAGAGGCATATCGTAGAGAAATCCGCTTAACTTGCTGTTTCAAANTAATTCAATGATTCGGACCTTATGTTGCCGCACGAAGTTACCAGACTAATCTGCAATTTAGCTTTGTCGCTGTTTGCTGTGCGTAATGTGAACCGAAACGGCAAACCTGATCTTTGTGAATCGACAAATGCATCGGCTACGGAATGACAAATACTGGATGTCGAAACCTGCACTCTTTCGCGTGTGGGTCATGTGGTTTATGCAAGATGGAGCTTGTTGTGTTGTCGCCGTGCTCCACCACATTTGACTAAATATGTGTTTGTGAAAACCTATCCTGTTTATAAAGAGGACCAGAATTATCAAGCATAGCTGATTCGTTTTTCCTGCATCACAATACAAATGAATTTGCAAACATACTAGAGGTAAATTGTCAATCTTTCTGCATAGAGAACTTGACTATTTTACCGTGATGTGGTTACTGTAAGAACGTGTGATTTTTTGAGCCCTGCCTACATGTTTTCCGCTTTTTGATGATTTGTACAAAACTGACCAATAAACCACAGTTGCTTGAAGTTTAATGAAGATTTTTGATGAATTTTAAGATGCACAGATTAGTTGTCTAGTTTGCAAATATTGGCTGCAGTTTTATTGGTGTACTGACTACCTCAGTAAGTGACACGAAGCAGAGCTTCAAGCAGACATGGCTTTGTTTTCGCAAAATAAGAAACCCGACAACTTAAGCAGTTTAGCGAGTGAACCTTGTTAGCCTGGTCATATTTTTGTAAGAACACTGAAAAAAACTGATCAGCTTAAATATCACCAGAAAACTCTGTTTTAGCAAATTACATTTTCTAATCGAAGCGTAATCCATGAACACGAATAACAAATATTTTCGTTTACTTTCGTTTACACCGCTATTGTAAAGCAGAAACCTTTTAATGGAGTACAGTGATAGTTTGTCAATGCAGAATGTTGTAACCTGTAAAACATTTTCAGGTTACCCCAGGAGGTAAAGCTGCTCAAGCCAACGTGATGCAGGGTGACGTGTTGGTTGCAGTGAATGGAGTGAGCGTTTGCAAGATGGACCTTTCGGAAATTATGGAAAATGTGAAGATTTCAGGAATTTCCCTTCGTATGACTCTGTTGAGGTAAGGCTACATTTTACAATAGAATCTCGTATTTTCCAGGCAAAACTGGTCATCACACAAAACCTTGGATGGTCAATAGCAAAACAGATCCACTCCTACGAACCTCTGTTGCAGATAAAACTGCAAGAAATAGCAATGTAACACTTGTTTGTTGCTAGCCTGTTACGTAAAACATGATGGTTTGTGTGAGCCAAAAGAAAATTTTATGCCATATGGTCACAGCAGGAGTTGGATGTTTCGTTCTCGGTGTCCGCTACCTTTATATTTATAGGACTGGCAGTTTAAAGGTGGACATACTCGTAAGCTCATGGCGTGAAGTGGTTTTATATCTGCCATGGTACTTATGTTAGAAGCTTCAATCTTTGGACTTTTACACCAACAAGAAAATCGATGCAAAGACGGCAGAACATTTTCACGAAACCGTGAATTACGTTATTTATTGCTCAAGTATAAAAACAACTTGATTTTAGAAACTCTCTATAACAAATGATAAATATAATATGTTAAACGCACGAACATCAGAAGGAAACCTGATGAAATATTGTTCTGCAGAGACAAGTTCACCAACAGTGCGAAAAAGGACCCGGAATGCAAACATTCACATATAGAAGCGGGTGTGAGCTAATCCAGGGGTGGTAAAACTTTTGGGCTCGCCGACCGCACTGGATTCTAAAATTAGACAGCGGGCCGATCATGGACAGGCGGATTAAACTAATATAAATGAGATGCAAAAAATTAAATTGGATTTGTTAAGATATAGTTTAGACAAGTTCAGCGGACCGGAGCTTTAACAGGCCGTATTTTGCCCATGCATGATCTAAGTAATATAATCGCTGCGTAAAATAGCTATGCAGCAAAAAGTAAGGTGAAGCTAATCGACGAAAGAACTTGACACTGGTGCAGTAGCTCAGTTGAGGACACAGAAAAGTACGTATATTCACGGACAGTGCACACTGGAATACAGTATATCAGTCGAGTCACCTTCACGTGCAGTTTTTGATATATGTAATGACATGTCTTTCTACGCACATTTTCCATCTTTTTGTAAGTAAAGTATGAAAGTACATTGCTTTTTTTAAAACATAAGTTGTTAAATTAATTGGATCTACCCATTTAAAAATGGAAAGGAAAATGTACCCAACTCTAATCAGGAAAAATCGAACTCGTCACCCCTTACCTGCACACTTTACTGCCTGCATCCACACTCTGCTGCGGGTCACCCCGGACTGACGTTGGCAAACTTTTTCTGGAAATTGGAAGGTGTGTTGTGGAAAGTGGCACGAAAGTTTGGTTTTCCGTAAAATGTCATGTGTCAAACTTGATTGATGTCTCCACAGCGCCAAAGAGTTTCGTGAGTGCCAAACCTCACCTAAAATAAAATGGATGTGTCGGAATATGCATAATTTTCTCAACCATTAGCACGGAAAAGTAACGGGTTCATTTAATTTTGAATTAACTTAATCTAGCTAGGCAGAAAAAGAAAGGAACTTCACTGCTGGAAGAAACCACTACTCGTTCACACATTCGAACTCAAGTGGAAAAAGAAAGGGAATCAAAATCGCACCAAACACGTGATATGAACGAATCAATCTATCAACGCGAAACTTTCGGCAGTATTGAATCACCCAGGCATTCTTACAAAAATAAGAAAATCACGTGACTGCTGCAAAATAAACTGTACCTGAACACAAACTGCGTGGTGGTTTGTAAATAGCCAGTCTGTGAAATGTACTTCTTTAATAAATATGAAACTTATCATCAAACAAAATAAACGTTAGTGGTTGAAAGTCCTACGTACGATGATGGCAAATAACAAGAAGGATCATCAAAGCGTATAGTGAACGTTCGGTGTATTTGTTTCGAAACAATGTTTTATCACTGCAATAGGATGCATGGTCGATCCTGACTGTAGCAAAAAACCGCGAGTTATTGATAAACTACGTGGTCTGCACACAACCTGGTTCAGATTACAATCCTACCGAATAATGCAATTTGCAACCGGATTTGGATCAGGGTAGACAGCAGAGTCTTACAGCTAATTTGGATACTAATTGGTATTCAACACATTTCTTCCAAGGGCATCGCGAAGGTGTGATGCAGGCTATAAACTTCCTCTTAACATTTATTTTTGTATCATTGTTTTGTTGTTGGGTTAACTGGATCAATTAAATCTGTTTAAGTAAACTCTTTCCACAATGGGGGTAGGCAAGGAATCGAATTTTTAGCAAATTTTTTATTTTTTAGCAAGCATTTAGTCTGGTCAGAGGAACATAATTTCAAATGTAATCAATCCCAAAAAATGCTAATAAAAATAAAAAACACTCTGGCAGGACTGCAAATATGTTCCGTAAGAAGTTCAAGCTTCTCTCTGTTCTTCGAATTATGATGTTTTCTATTTAATGCAGTAGTTACCACGGATCATGTACTTGTTACAGATGTTGTGTCAGAAGTAAGAATGCTTGTCGACAGTTTTCATTCTGAGGAAAGGTCATTGAAGGACATTACTGTGGTTGTTAACCTTTCAGCGGTTGATATGAGTACAGTGCAATTTGCTAAATCCCACTACAATTACGGTAGCCTGCGTCTATGCCAAGTAAACAATTCCTGGTGACAATCAACATAGGCATAAAAATCTAGTAGCAACAACCTTACTCGCAACTTTGAAAAGGCTCGACTGCGTAAACCTTTTCTGACAGACAACAAGATAAGCAAACGCGTCGACTCGCAGTAGAATGCGCGTTCTATTTCAGGACACTGATCTCGAACCTGTGACAGCAATTGACGCTACAGCGCACATTTTAAAGACCGCTAGCACAACGGCTAAACAGACCAACTGTTTATCTATTTGCATTTACTTTAGTATTCTTGTTACTTTTGTAGCATTTGCACATTCTTGTAGAATCATTGCAACTTTGTATTCCCACAGTGATGCCTTGTTAGGGTGCACGCAACCTGTAGTCAAAAATGTTAAGTGATGTTACTTGAAATATACGATGAACCGCTTTTTACTACATTATTCTCCAAGTTGAATTACAGCTACTGTATTTTCGTCTGTACAGAACTACTTGATGGCCTAGTTCTGTAGTTCTGAAAAATGTTGAATCTGGCGTCTTGACTGATATGTACAACGAATCTTTGCATTAGCTGGCAAATGTAATGTTTTTGAATGACCCATTCTCACATGCAAGATGATAAATTGTCTGAAAGCAGCATTATATTTCTACAAATAGCAGGAAAAGCGACATGACCATTACCTGACTTTGGATAAGGACTGAGGATGCGTAATTTTACGTGAAATCGATTTCCTATTAAAAATTTGCTGATCGATTCCTTGCTTACACCCATCGTGTAAAGTACATACTTG
>JGI24021J15306_10005709_pt1 | contig 14817 bp, 9 predicted proteins | sample Ectturendosymbi1_FD_15306 | JGI IMG/M metagenome (IMG submission 15306)
TTTTTTTAAAAAAAAAAAAAAAAAAAAAAAATGAAGTCAATTCGGTCATTGTGTCCGAACATATAGACTCGTGAACGCTGTTATCGCTAATTTTAATAGAAACATAAGACAAATGACCAGAACATCTCAGCAAAAAACAGGCTGGAGGTTATATCAAGTCTAAACACGTGTTCTTGTCCAATAAATATCTTTGATTTCTGGCATAATCAGCATAACATCAAAGATGGCTCAGATAACTCGGAGTTTGCAATACTTTATGATTTAATGGCCATATTTGCAGTTTGCCATATTTTACTGCATCACTAGAAGAACTATTTTTACTGTTGTTAATCGTGTTAAAACAAAAACACCCTTGCTAAAACCAAGACTGTTAAGGCAAATGCAAAACAAGCATTGTCAGGAAGCCAGCAAAGCAAGCGGCTACTATATAGCTTACCTAAGCCTGAAAAGTGAGAGATGTCAACAATGGAGTATGTTATCAGCATTATTGGTTAATATAAAATGTTTTGAGCAACAGAAAAGTGATACAATTGTTAATTTTAACGTTGCAGACACAAATTTAAAAAAGGAATTATAAGTAAATCAGTATTGTAACAACCGTTTTGCCTCATATATTTGCGTTCATGTGTCTTTCGGCATTTCTGTTTTTTTTTGGTAGACAAATGGTGTTTTTTCTTGAGCAATCTGGGTTTATTACAAATTACAGAATGGGAACCCTGGTAGGGGGCATACAATCAAGCAGTTGTCTCGGGCATCACCGGACCTCTGCACGCCACTGCACATATCAAAGATGATGTTGAAACAAGATTGGTGTGGTGTCACACTGATTCTTATATTTTTCATAAATTTTAGCTTAGATGAAATGATTTTTTGCCTTTTGCAAGATTCTAGAGACCGCGAAAGATTGTTAATACTGCTTCTGACTGACGTTTTACCTTTTGTGGAAAGGTCATTGTTTTGAAACAAGTGAAATAGGGTATTCGAGGAATCGTCCTGCCGTGTTGTGCCTTAATAACTCTGCAAGGATTCTGACTGCACTTATGAATATCCAAGTGTCGAAGTACCTCTGTGGTTCCTCGAAACTTGTCTTGTAAAAATGAGAATTTAACAGCTGCGTGTGTGAGAGACCACAGTAGAGCCAAGATTTGTTTCGTGTAGAAATGTAACTTTGTTGCAACGTTTGTTGTCACGTATTGGGACACAGACAGCGTAACATTTAAATATGCAAGTATATGATGTTAGAAAACTACATTTTCAGGCAAATCTCTGCGAAGTTTTGCTGAAGACAAAAGCAAAACTATTGTGGAGACTTAGTTTTAGGATGGGTGGTTTTGTAAAAGACTGCCTTTAAGATTTCAATCAAAACTTTGGAGAAGTATTGACTTAGCTATTTATTGACCTATAGAAAGGGTTCCCAACTTTTCTCTGACCATGTACCTCGTCAGCATTTCGACAGATGAGCATGTATCCCTAAATTTTCTTACAGCAAAATGGCGGAGTAAAATAACAAAAAAACACTGAATTTTTAATAGAACTTTCAGATTTTCAGAACTATGAAGGTAGACCCCGTTTTTCGTTTCAAAGTTGATTTATTGTTGCTGTACAATAAATGTACCCCTTCAGATAGGCAAATGCACCCCTTCAGATAGGCAAATGTACCCCAGGTTGGGAACTGCTGGCCTATAGCTCAATGTCTAGCAGAATTATTATTTTATACATGTGCAAACAAGCTATTCTTTTGATTAACAGAAGTATCAATTAACAGCCTATCAGTATTAAACTGTCGGCCAATCCTGAATGTTGACATAACGTATTGCCAAGTTCGTGACTTTTCCTTGTAACAGTAGATGCCGTTATATGTGATTACGCTGTACGTTTGTCAAAGTTTGGAATGCTGATCATGTTGCTGAATTATGGTACCGTGTGTCCAGTAACATATTTAAGTATATTAATTTGAAAACCATCTGCAAGGATAAAGCAAAGCCTGATCAGTGTTGCTTCAAAAACACCTCTGATAAACAATATTGGGAATCTGTATTTACAAAACTTCACTTCTTCATCTACCTGGTGACAATATTGGTTTCACACCATGGTGTCCCCACACATTTTACAACAAAATTTTGCCCATGCGTGAAATGGTATTTGTAGGGAAAACTGTTTAGAGATTCACCCCTTCCCACCATAAAAATTATTTTGCCAGTATTGCCTGCAGCGAACAGTATGCTTCATTCTATTATAACACAATCTCACTTGGACACCTTCAGTTCTAGAAGAGCTAAGGCTGTAATCACTTGTGCTTTAAACTTAAATCAGACATTTCTAAAAGTATGTAACAAAACAGACTACATTTTCTGCAGCCCTGTGCCTAATTTCATCATGCCTTACTTTTTCGAATGTGGTGATCGGTCCCTCTGTCGCCGATTTTTGAACCAATTGCTGACTTGTAAAATGCTTAGTCCTGTGATTTGGGCCAACTGTCGCTTGTCGTCCGGAGTCGGGTATTTGTTCTTCTTGTAACATTCTTTCAACGCATTTCGCGAGCGTTCTTTGAAGCAGTAAACCATTTCCTCCCCGTCCCAGATTGTTCGAGGCAGCGGTTTTTTCCTCCGGATGCGATATTTGTCAACCGCTCCCAAAGGTCTGCCTCGTGATTTTTCAGCTTCAGCATAGTGGGCACCATACCACAGAGATTGCATAAGCTGTAAAAAGAATACGCTGTGCGGAAAGATCGTATTCTATACTGTGACACAAATGCTAGCAGATAATCATGATGAACTAAAAGCTTTTTACAAGTGAGAGCAACACTCTAAAATCCGGAATTGTTATGAATTGCATTTAATGTGGTGAATTTTTTAAAGTCCAAGGTCATCTAGAAACACTGGATTCAAATGAAACAACACTTATGTCCATTTCATGTCTTGTTGACAAACGCACCAGACAACACTGTAAAAGTGTATATTTTTAAAAAAGAACCCGGTTTACATTTATTGCCCTGACAGACTAAACCCCTGCTGTATCAGACACTGAAACATTTCTGCTTCGCATTAAGCGTAGTTACTAGGATTTGTTTTGAAAGGAAGACAAACATTACTGTCATTTACAGAAGCGTCAACTTTTGTAGTACGCTGCAAAATTTTGTTTTTCAGAGTTTAAACTGGAAAAGAAGTGACATATCGCAGGAGCTCTTATTCAAACAACGCATTATTTATCAATGCGTTACATTTCGTAAAAAATAAAAGTAACTGGCGAGGTTCTGCACTTTGTTTCTTCCTTCAAACATTGCGGTAAGTGCAGCTCCAGGTCAAACAAACCTCAAAAGTGGCATTTGTTCAAGCGCAAGAACAAAGGGATACTCATCATGTAAAATCAAATTTGGTGCATAAACACAGGATGTTTACCAAGTCAATAAAACATGATTGAACTGAAAAAGAGTTTGCAAGCCAGTTGTTTGAACTCAGTCCGTAGTTTGTACCCACTGAAAAACAAGAAACGCTTTACCTATTCGCTTCGAACGTATTATATATTACGGCAAAAAGGGTGTGGAATGTACTTGGTTTGACAGCAAAAATAAATAGTGGGTTGACCTTAACTTTGTTTAAATTGAGCTTAAGATTGAGTAAGAGTTTAAATATCTGGGAAAGGGTTGCTTTTTCGGCAGGAGCACTACAGTATGTCCGCTTTCAGATGAGAATGAGATGGAAGCGGACAGCAAATACTCAAAGCTACCTGTTTGCGAAATAGCAAAGTGTGGGTTGTTCCTGTTTTTTTATTTTATCACTTAGGTTTCAGTCAGCACTCTTTGTATCGCTTGTTCAATGCGAGTTTGATCTTAGTAGGAGCTGCTGAGGTTTAGCGCGCATATGCAAGTTTTATCATTAATTGCAGCATTGCATTTAGACAACCTACGCGGCTAAAACACTGTTTAAGTTCATTAAAAATATTTAAGAGGAAAGGGGCACACAATTAAGTAAGTCATGCTAGGACTTGCTACCATTTAAACTTTTGGAGGTTGCGGTCTTATCTAGATGTAGTGCCAGTTAAAAACTAGATTCACGCGAAATAGAATATTTTTTCGGTAGTTTGGCTGGCACCGTTTGCATATAGCATCGCTTTTTCATGATAAAACTGCTTTTTCGTGGGGATTGTCAGTTTGAAGTGTTACCTGACATAGGTTTTCAAGTAACCTTTCTAACATACTTCTAGGGTCAAAACTTGATACCTACTTTATGGTTTGAAGAATGGAAGGTATGGCTTTCCAATAAGCGATACAGTTCTTGGAAACGCTGCCGCTTGAAGGCAACAAGCGATCTAGCTTTTAATATGTTTTCGTCTGACCCATAGAGCAAGTGCTTCGGAACGGAGTCTATGAACTCTGTCAGGCGGTCAATCTGTTTTCTTTGCAGAAGATCATGGCACACACAGGAAATCTGGGAAAACAGTATTTTTACAGGCATGATCAGCCAGGATTCTACAACTATGCACAAATTTCACTAAGAATTTGGAAACGTGAAGAAAACTGAACTATATTGAGGAAAGCTTATCAAAAAAAAAAATAGCAAAATAATAACTTGGTACAGTACTACAAATCTACAACGGACACAGGAAAAACCACAGATGATGAAATGTAACACTCCTTAAATTGCAAAGCACCTGCATTGCAATATGCAATACCACCGTACATTTACAAAAAAGCAATAACAAAGATGTGTATGTCCATCGACTATCTTTTTAGCAAACTCAAAATAGGTTTACGCTTGTAAGTTATTTGGCAAACGCTTTGAAAAAATTAAAAAATATTGGCGTTGTTGCAGGTTTGCGATCAACTATCACATGAAACTGCTTCTGCTGAGGCTCAAAGTCAAGTATCACTGAGATGGATAAGGTTTGACAAAAGAATACGCGAGTTGCAAAAGCTTCAATGAACTCCAATGAATTTTGTTGTTTTACGACATGTTTTCGCAAATAGGGCTATACAGCTTATATACACACCACATCTTCTACAGGTGACATCTATTGTTTATGATGAGTAGATCCGCAGACTCAGTCATTGGCTAAATGTAAAACAAGCGGTCGATCGCCAAACCGTCATAACCTGTTCTATAGTGAAGATGTACGTTTTGCCTGAATCGTTTGCTTTTCCATTCTCTCTTTGCGACAGCTCATTCGCAAGGTTGGCCCCTGACAAGCTGTTGTTGTTACTGACGTTTCGAGACTGGTTTGACAAACCGGATACAGAAGCCGATCTGCAGCTTTGCTCGCTTTCGTCTTCAAGGGTTTTAGCAATAAAATCCACCGAAACGTTGTAGCTGCTACCGTACACGCCGCTGTCAACGGAATCGCTACTTCTGATCAAAGGATAATCGCTGTCACCAGAGCTGGGGCCCGAATTTGTGGCAGATATCGGGGCTGCTAGGGCTGACATACCAAGATCTTTCGTCTCTCCATTTACATCCAAAAGGTACTGATCTTTTGCGATTCCGTAAGTGGGGAATATACTGGCTTTTACACCTCTTGAAACTGATTTTTCGGTTTGAAAAAGGACAGTGCCAAAATATCTTACCACATTTAGGTAAACAATTTCTAATTCTTCCTTCCATAAAAAAACAAATAATGAGTAAACGTTAGAACGGCTTTATGTAACATGCGAAACCTGTGAATGCGACGCTGAGACTCGGGACAAATGAAGTAAATGAATTGATACATGTGACAATACGACATTCTAAGTACATTGGGTTTGCGATTTTTAATATCACGATAATTGACATCCAACTGCTCTAAAACCTTTTTATTTTCAACATTAGTGGTTGAACAACGTTTTAAACTATTCAATGACTTGCTGTTTTGCCTGCTTGTTACGTGCATCTAAACCCACAAGCGAACGCGAAAGAGTTGATAAGAGTCACGATACGTCTCCAGCGGAGGAGGGGAAAAAAGGCTAATATTCAATTGTTTCCTGATAGGATCGAATTTCTGAAGCTACGTGGCTGCTGCAATACAGACAGTGATGTACAGGCGCTTTGCTTATTTCATGTGTACCGTGTTGTTGCAGATTTTCCTGATAAGTAGCAGCTGATGCTTGCCTGTTTTGTAAACTGCTACTTGTTTTTCAGGATGCTGTACGCTTTCAATCAAGCGCTATTCCCACGTTTGTACTCATCAGACTACGTCGGCACTCCAAACATCCTCTTTTTGTCCTTTCAATAGATTATTACAAATTTTCACTGCTTTCATTAGTTCTCCAAGCAGGAAAGAAACACGTTATTTACCAAGTGTTGATTTCCTTTGCCAGAGCGCGCACTCAGTGGGTGGTACACAATCAGTTTATTATGTGGCTGTTGATCAAACTTGTGCGCTGAAGTGTTTTCCACCAATGAGTTAGCGCAGGGGTGGACAAACTACGGCCCGCGAGACCATTTCATGCGGCACGCCGGCACTTGCAGAAACTCCTACGCATGTAGAATTTTATGAAACATTTACTATTTTTCTAAAAACATGGAATTTTATGAAAACATTTTATGTTTGAGTTCTAACTATAACTGTATAAATAGCATTGAACGTACCGAATGTGAAATATAGAAATTGTTTGTAATATGAATTTGTGGTTATTTAAACACTGAATAAATTTTCCTACTTTGTAATGAAAGTGTGCGACCCTCGGCTGCAACATTTTTTAAACATGTGGCCCTCCGCGCAAAAAGTTTGCCCATCCCTGAGTTAGCGAGTTCAGGTGCAGGGATCTTTCAGGCGCAGGGATCTTGCAAGCGTTTGACTTCGCTTTGCAAACAAAAGGTGCAACCAAGAAATTTTTCACTATCTCCTTCAGAAGATTTAGAAGGTGGATTGGCATGCTCTTCCTTATGCCTGGTATGAATTGCAGTGGTGCAGGTTCAACGTTTTTGTTGTAACCACTCTGACTCAAGGATCAAAATCAGCGTTGATACAGCTTGTTTGTTGCTATGTAAACTACTAGAAACAAAAATTAAAGACAATAAATAGTTTGCTGACATGCTATCAATCAAAAAGCGATTGCGGTTATTTAGAGTTTTAACTAAAAAAGTAGACACAAACCTGTTTACCAAAAGAAAGGTATCAGTTCCGTTGTTAGCTGCTTTCGCCACCTAGCAATGGATATTAAACGTGGAAAAACCTATACACGTACTTCATTGGCACACATCTGAATATAAAAGTATCTACAAGGCGTTACGTTTGGGTTTCAGTATGACGCATAGACTATTTAAACTTGCAGGTATACACAGGAAAGGCTTGTCCATGGAAATGTCATTCCTATGGGAATCCCATGGGAAACGTCCCATTGTCATACTTAGACTATACTTCCGAATTTTAAAGTCAATAAATTTTGTCGTTTTGCATGTCTCTTTGTACATGTGGTCCTATTTAGTAGATACTAAACCTGAACTTCATAAATTTAATAGTTTTAATTGTATTGTATTCCATATTAATATTATAATAATGTAATGGGAATCCCACGGGATGGGACAGGCATAAATTGCTATGGGATGGGAATGGGACAGATAAATATGTCCCATCGACAACCCTGGGTATACAACATATAACGACTTAAAAAGTTTTAAATGCGAACAATACAAAAATTTTGTCACTGGCTGCATTCGCTGCATGCTACTGAAGTTAAAATAAGATGCACTGTTTTGATATACGCAAGGAAAAAGTGTGTTTAAGAACCACTTTCTCGCCATACCTTAATAGCCCACTGGTAATATAAACAAAGTTAAATTTCAGCAAAACTTATCTTGTCATTATAAAGTTTGTTCCCAAAAGCCAGTTCTTTAATCTGTCAGCTTGAATGCTTTACTGCCCCTTGCTTTGAAAGATTTTTAAATGTAACTTGTGCCTGATTTTATTTAAAAAATTTTGAGTCTAGTGTTTCTATAAATAGCCTACCTCTTTGTGCAGAAAATGCTGCATTTTCTGTTTCATATAAACTTTGTTTACAATGGCTTTCAAATGTTGTTTTGCCGCATCAAAACATACAAATGTAACCTGAATCATTTCAAAGAAGTTCACATACCCACATACACACAAACGAAGCTACAAACGAAATAACGTGTGTTAAGTACGTAAATGAATTTAAATTAGTGCTTAACGCTTGGTGTTCCTGAAATGAACTACTTGCAGTGCAGAGTATTTTTTTTTTAATCAAACAGTTTTTGGTGTGTGCTATCAGTACAGGATGATCTCCAAAAAAGTTTCCGTGTGTTGTAGAGACCATTTTCACAGGGATTTTGAAATATAAAATGCGATTTATGGAAACCAGCAACTGAAGAAAGTGCTACAAGAGGTGGTACTAATTTTTACAGCAAACACAAAGGAGCTGCTTTGTGTCTATAGGTTGACAATTTACGACTCGGGGTCTGTTAAACGGATTAATATCGGTACGATGCTAATTCGAGGTTCCGCAAGCACTGCGTAGTGCTTTGGGAATTAAAAGACACTTGCAGTATACATCTGACCTGTTGGCCCAGATTTCGTGTTTCGTTTTATTCGTGTTTCGTTCAAGATTATCATTGACGTTCTACATATTTCTACCGCACACAGTAAAGGGTAAACTGCAAAACAATTACAGTAAGTCATGGAGCAAAACCTTGGGAATTTTATGTAAAGTCCAGAGATGTAGTGTGCGATATAAACTTCGATACCGACATCTGGTTAAATCTTTGAAACAAAGACCGAGATTTCATCAAAAAATCCGAGACCGAGACTCGAGACTTGAAATTCGAGACCGAAGGAGAGACTTGAACATTTTTGGATTATGCCAAAAGTTTTTAAAAATTTTCATAAAATGTTATCACCACTTCAAAGTTAAAATTTTTTCGAATTTCTGACATTTTTGCAGAATCTTTTCGAATTTCTGACATTTTTCCTACCTGCTTTATTTGTTTCTTAGCTACAGATACAGCAGACAAAAAACATGTTGAATCACAGACGTTTTACTAAGCCATGTTTTTGCAGCATTGAAAGCNTCAAGGCAATNGGCTTGTGACCTGCAGCTTTCGAGGCCGCGACCGAGACGGCGCCTGAAACCCCCGAGGCCGAGACTCGAAAAGTTGANTCTCGAGACTCCGTCACTGGTAAGGTCATTTGAAAGTTAAAACACAAAATATTTACACAATTCATACAGATATTTTAGGGGGAATGTCAGCATTGTGCGGCAAAGTTTCCTTTTTAGTTTTATTTATCGATAAACATATACATGAAATTCGTGAACGTTTTGGCACACACTTTTAGAAAATTAATTAGGTACTTTCTTCACTAACAATTTCCTGTGTTATTACCAGCATTTTGCATGGTTTTGCTGGAAACCTTGCTTTTCCCAAAAGTAGTTGGAACGATTAAAAACTTCTCTTCCTCTTCCCTGATTTTGATTGATGTATACACATTTCTCTTCCCTGATTGGAAATTCCTCTTCCCTGATTGATATATACACAATTTTTTCTATTCTTGAATTTGTTTTAGGTTTGTTTTAACCATTATTCTACAAGCAAGCAGTGGCGCAGCCAGCCCAAAATCTTTTGGGGGACAAATCTTTTGACTTAAGGCGACCAGCAGTATTTTGTTTGGGGCACCACCTCGCAAAGCGGAAAATGACAAGATATGCTAGAAATTTTTTTGGGGGATGGCCCCCTTATCCCACCTGGCTACGCCTATGCAAAGAAGCACAATCAGCTGAATTCACAGTTTTTATCAGATAGAAAACGCACACTTTGTATAAACATAGAATTAATGAAACCAAACACCGATGCGAACACCGATCAGATGCAGAACAGTGAGTGGTGTTTTTCTCTTGGAGAGCTTCAAACATAAATAGTGCTTGATACAAAAGGTATCGTATTTCATTTGAAGAAGAATAACGGCAGCAACAGGAGACAAAGTACAGTAAACAACCTAAGGTTGCCAGACGTCATTGAGCGCCAAGAACTGTCCTTGAATTTGCTATCAAAACTCATTATGTCCTTGATTCTTGAAAAATATCTTGTTGTCCTTGAAAATTCTTGAATGGTTAAATTGTTCATTTTTGAAATACTGATTACATTGAACATTCAAGAATCAACAATGTAAATGAACAGAACAATGTGCAGATTTGGTCCATCTTTAAACAGTTGTGAAGAAAAAAGTAAACGATTCAAGAACGGTTGTGTCGTCATAATACGTTTTGTTTAGTTTTCAATTTCCTACATGGTTCGCTTAGCCTGACTTGCCCATACGTCAAAGCTTGTTGAAAGGGTGAAAGTAGCCATGGACGTCGAATAATTTTTCCAGGAGGGAACAACGTGGACATTTTGCTTTTGTTTTTTAGGTTGCTGACGTTGCAATGCAAATAGATGTTCACAAAACGCTTTACTGTTTCCACACCAAAGAAAATGTCCCATGGAAGCACGTGCTCCATTCGCATCTATTTTGAAATCTTTTTCAAGTGGAGCTGTATACGGGTTTGCCACAAAGGTGTACTTTCTATCATCCATTACAGCTTTTGCTGAATTGGCGCATAAATGTCGTTATCATTGTGAACTACACACAAGTGTGTAAGAAATGGATTTGAATTATCAACAACTACGTTTGCGGTTCTCTTGTTAGTCTGTGCTGGTTGAACTAAACTCTCTTCTGAAATCTTTTGTCCGAATCGTTTTTTACACTTGGCTATCAGAAATGCTTTTTTTTATAAACTGCCTAATATCATTTTTACGAGCACTTTCTACATATCAATCATAATTTAAAAACAATCAACTACCAGATCAACATTAGCGGTGAAAAAGCAAGAAACTTAGACACTCTCGCGAAACTGTTTCAAACAATGAGAAATAGACCTGTAACTTAACACGACTATCGAACTTGCTAAAATTAGAACACCACCCAGGCGAAAAAACTGAGCAGATGAATTATAAAAACTCGCCACAGCCTTTGCACTTTGTACTTGCTCAGAAGCCAGAACTAAGCGATTTAAGACATATTCCCACAATCGTTTTATAGCGGTATTTCTAAAAAGCCACGTATAATTTAATACTGCGTGAAAATAAGCCTGCATAAGCGTAGCTTGATTAAGTTATTCACTCAGGCCCATTGGTGACACTCACAATCTGACACTATATTGGATTTTTCAAACTTGTGGAAACGGAAGCATTGCTACAGATTCACTCCTGCTTCTTTTCACAAAGTTTAAAACAACGTGTCTTACCATTATCAGCATTCACTGTCTCGCTGTATCACCTGCCAAAGATGTTTGAGGTCAACAACCACATCCGGAAAAATGCAGTAACGATCGTAACTTGAAGTGAACCTTTGAAGATTCGTTGCCATGTTATTGTTAAGCAACAAAGAGCAACAGTAGAACAATGCGCTCCAAGTTTCGCAACGTGAGTCTGCAGGCGAAAGAGTGGACATGAGTTAACTGCAAGCTCAGTGGACATGAGAAACTGCAAGGGGGTCTGCCCCCCCTGCGACAGGNCCGTAGCCAGGCCTTAAGATTTGGGAGTGAAAAGTACATTTTTAAGGGGGCAAGATTTTTTATCATTGTGTTTTAATAAAGCTTTTAAAGACCCCAAAACTTTGGGGGCACAAAAAATGGGGGTCACTGACGAATGCTACCCCCGTGGCTATGGGCTTGCCCTGCGGAAGCCCGTGAAAGTAGCTCACCGTGACTCTTTGAAAAACAAACTGTCCTTGAAAAAATTTCCAGTGATCTGGCAACCCTACTAGGCTACTACCATGTGACCACTCGCATCGAAAAAGTTTTAGACGAATCTGATTCGATTTGGTCCCGATGGTTTTGTGACTCGAATAGGCTCATGACTCAACAAATGTGACTCAGCCACATAAATTCTCATAGGACAATCTATTGCTTGTTTCAAGCAGATACATGTGCATGGTGTTGATGCCAAAATTAATACTCACCAAGTCACAAATTCTGGTCGAGTGACAAGTGTCTACATACGACTCTTTAATTTTTGTCGCCAATAATGTTGAGTCGTTCATATCTATTTTTAGTAATGCATCAATATTTCTGGGAAATATCGCATGGGTTTGGTTCAATCAGAGATGAGCGAACTGCCATATTTTACGATCCAGATCCAGTCCTGAATTCTTAAATCGTAATACAAGTACAACTATAGTCCTAAAAATTTATGAAATGCAAGTCCAAGTCCAAATAAAATGCAAAAAATTAGCAAAATACAGGTGTTCAACAACAAAAATGGCGCGTTTTTTCCATTTACTGAGTCCAAAACCGCTCCTGATCCTTAGTTTTTAAAGCCATATACAGAGCGGATCCAATCCAAATAAAAAAAAATTTTTAAAGTCCTGATCTTGTCCATTCCAATGCTCATCTTTGGATTCAATTTCCCCAGATATTTTTTCAACTTCCAGTAAATTTTATGTCGACAACGTTAGTTTCAATGCTGCATTACAGACATCATATCATTCTTTGAGACTGCAAGTTAGTTTAATTCAACCCATGTGGCAGTCTGACTGGCAGAAATAACACGGATTTGGATTTAAATCTGTAGGATTTTCAGCTTTTTGATGGATTTGGATTTTAAAAATTCTGTTTAACTGGATTTGAACGGATTTGATAATCTTGTTTTGAACTTCTACAAAATTTAAAATTCGCTTCGGAACTATAGATTGCTGCATTTAACCAGTGTGTTTGCTTCAGCGGAGTTTTTCACATCCATTGAAACTGTACATCGCGTGCTTGCATTTAGACTTTAGAGCATTGACATACTATCCAGTGATGCAAGGTACAAGCCTGCACTCTTGCGTGTCATGGCAACTAAGTAGGAATTCGTGTGACTTATCATTGATTCAGTCCCTTTTCTTGATCCATAATCCTTGTAGTACAGTGTTTTATATTGTGTAGCCCAGTGCTAATGATTCGCATTGTGTTGTATACAGTACCTGGTAAAGGCTAGTGATAATAGATCCATTAATGTGTTTCAGTTAGCGGCTAGAATTCTCATTATGTCGACCTTTGTATGAAAAGAATGGTACATACAAACCTTTCAGCAACGAACTAACAGTTTCACACAGTGTTATGCATGGTTCATTGGTCCTGAACCAGGTTCATGGGTCCAAACGCATGGGAACCCTTAATCCACTTGAGTGACGAATGAAATAATTCATGTAACTTTTAGTTATTTTGCTTCTAGTTATTTTGCTCCGTAAATTCCCACAAAGCATTCCACAGTCCTAAGACACCAACTGCAAAAAATTGAACAAAAACATTGCAGCATGTTGTAGCAATGTTCGATATATTAAAAAGTGGCTCGTAGGTGCCGACTTTCCCTTAGTTTTTTGTTGAAACCCACGGAAAGAGACCATTGCCCAGTGGTTGACTTCACATAACACTAAGGTCTTGCGTCTCAGAGTACAGGTTAAAATCTGAATTTCTCCGGCATTGCCTTTGGAGTTGTTTGCACTTCAAGAACCCAAAAACAGAATGAATTCAACGAATCTCGATTTCTCTGGCTCTGAGGTCATTGCCGGTATCCCGGTTGCTTCATTATGAATTTTATGTCAGTCGTTTGTCCTGGTCTTACGACAAGGTTTTCCAGTTTCTCTATAAAATGTCACTTTTGATTTCCTCTGTTTTGTTATTTTGGGTCTAAACTAGGGTTGCGCAGTCGGAGCCGGCGTCGTAAGAAGTTAAAGGTTTTTTGGTGGAGTCGGAGTCGAATCCCTAACAACACTGGAAGTCGGATTTTTTTGTCCAACGCCGACTCCAGATGTCCAATTGGATAATTTTTTACATCACACTCCTAAATTGGGAATTCCTGTTGAAATGGTACAATTTCATTTGAAGGTCCTATTGAAAAAAGATATCTTGCTCTGCACCACGATTTCCATTGATTTTAACAGCCAAATTTCATGCCCTTTATGCTAAGTTGTCGGAAATTTAGAAAGGTCGGAGTTGGAGTCGGACATTTTACCTCCGACTTCGCAACCCTGGTCTTAACCAGGGGTGTAGTGATGAAAAAAGAGGTGTGGGAACGCCGTTCCCACACCAAATATAAAGGAAGACTGCACCAAATAGTTCAAATAAAATGAGTATTCGCCTGCTAGTATTTCAATTCTGGATCTTCCTGCTTCACTGCCGACTTTTGACTGGCAGTGCGATTCTGCGTATCGCTAGAACATCTGTGAGATCTCAGCCATCATTTAATGTATTCTTTTGCAAAAAGAAGTGGAAACATCGTTCTCACCCCACTGCACCCCTGGTCTTAACCTGTCCTTGTACCAAACTCAGTTTTCTTTTTATCATTTAGGCCTATGTGGTTGCGCTCAACCTTTCTCAGGAAACGGTTGACGCATATGCCTAATTCAGTTTGAACTAAATTTTAAAAAGAATTAAAATACATTTATTTAATTTTATCGACGGCCTCAGGTTGTGCACCCTTGGCATAGAGCCTATGTAGGGTTGCCAGATGCATTTGTAAAAATACCGGCCATTTTGATTTGTCGACAGTGACAGATCTAAGCTAGCTGTGTCGTATTTCGTAAGCGGCACAGGGAAAGCAGAGTTAAGCCACAATTAATCCTTTGCCTGTATTTTGGCTGGCTCATTACATTTCGGTATGAGCATGACGCGAAAATCGCACCAAGGATTGCGTCAACAGCAGCAAATAAACTTCGCTGAAAGAACTGTCCTGAAAGATTCACTACTAGAGTCATCATTATTTAAGAAAATCGATGTTAGTTCTTTTTGAAGTTACGGCAAATTATTTATTTTCAAAATACCGGCTTCAGGCACTGATTTTCAAAATACCGGCCTTTTACCGGCCTCTGCTA
>JGI24021J15306_10005710_pt1 | contig 14817 bp, 8 predicted proteins | sample Ectturendosymbi1_FD_15306 | JGI IMG/M metagenome (IMG submission 15306)
GTTTGTAAGTGCGATGTTAAAATCAGAGATATTACTGTGGAGCATGTTAGGCCTCGCGCCCCCCTTGGAAATGGGCTTACGCCCCCCTGGTTAAGAACCACTGCTTTAATCATTGGCGAATGAAACATCACAAATTTCCCAAAGAAAATTATTTAAATGTCTTAGACAAACTACGCAAATCTTCCTTACATAGAAGAGCTTGTGATAACGGGCTGCGTGAAAGTTCTTGTATCCATAACAAAAACGTTAGTAGATGGTGAACGAAGCGTTAGAGCAGTGGTTCTCAAAGTGGTTGATATCAACCCCCAGGGGTCAATTGGACCATCAAAGGGGTCGATAAATAGTCATGGGGTCGAATGGGGGTCACTGAATGGCCCCCAAGTTCTAAGCATATTTTCGGATTGTGTACTATTTTATCATGCATTTCAAGTAAAAATTACTCAAATTTATTTTCACACATACTTTCCTTGTATTAATAACTGTTGGGCTAAGCCACGGGGTCTACAGAAAATTGTATAATTTAATTGGGGGTTAACGTGCAGAAAAGTTTGAGAACCACTGCGTTAGAGTGTGAGATTGCAACTCATTACCATTCCTGCCTCCGCTATTGCCTGGAAATAAGCATGACAGCATGCTAGCTGTTTTTACAGTTTGGTACATTTTAATCTTTAGAATAAAGGGGCACGGCCACAGTGGCCATCCTGGCTACATCTACACTGCTAAAACGCGTGGGTTGATGTATTGTATTTGTATATACTGAGGCTATACTCGCCGCACGTTTATCGAAAATTGTGCACTGGTATAATTCAGCACGTATTGTAGCCTGTGTGTTCAATTAATTTTTGTCTTTTATATATTTACATAAACACGTAAGGGCAGCATTAGTTGATTTTTCCTAACTTTGCAATCCTCTAATATTCCCGCAGAACAATTACGTAACGTAACAAAACCAAGAAAAATATTTATAGCCAACTGCAAAAGATGTGAAATTTGGGAACTAACTCTTCTTCGCTGCAAACCAATGTAACGTTCAGTTCCCCTTCTGAGCTTCTAAAAGCAGTCTTATCAAGATCTGTCGATAGCCGTGTTAAGCACTTCGGAACCACGTGCTTAATTTTTTTCTTAGTTTTGTACCCTAGTTAATTAGTATTACAATAGGTTTTGAAAACACGCGCGATAAAACGAATTGCGATTGATGTAATTCTAAAGTTTGATCATTGTAGGAAAATAAAGAGAAAGAACAAAGGCAGCCGTCTCTTTGACGAATCTTCAATCCAACGGTAAACAGTACTGTGAACTAGATAGTTTCCGCAACCGTCGGTAACACAGTGCAATTTCCCAGCGTGGTTTTCATCGTGAAGTGCACATATCAGCCAGACAGGCCGGTTCAAGGTTGCTTTGCGGTCTTGCGCCTTTTGCGTACTTCCGCGACGCACGTACCAGCACTGCCATGTGCGTTTAACAAGGCATGACAATTTTACCGACTTGGACGTTTTCTTGCGGCTTTGCGAGTAAACAGATGAATAGAAATGTGTAATGTGTTTATTTCAGTTTCACATTACGCCAAACCTCATGCCATGTGGGAAACGAACGTCATTGCTAACCTTCTAGGGTCATGCATTTAGCGCAAATGATATGGCCTAGTCCGCCTGCATGGGTGGTCCTCTGCTGTCCACAGATGTGACTACTTGCAAGCTACAATCTTTGTGGGAAATGTCGCCGGACATGTTTTGGCGCTGACCTTGTTAAATGTTCCAAATGGAGTAATTGCGATGAGAAGGGTTAGACCTCACGACAATCCCGTTGCAATTGTGGTAAAGCGATCGTCGTCAAGATACGCCGTTCTACTGCTCTATCCTGCATGGAAATTACGATTTCGTAATGGTCCTTATGCCGCAACGTTGGCTCAAATTACGTGGGCCAACCGCTCGTTTTGCTGCCAGACGTACTGGAAATTCCGGCGGGTTTTTACTTAGTACCAAGTATAGGAGATTTTCAGTGCAAAACCTTCAAAACAGATACTGAAGTAACCGTTCTGTCAGCTTAGCAAGGATATAAGTCAGTTACGTTTATCTGACCATTTAATGTTTGGTTCTTCACGTCAGTTTGATCCAAATCAAAAGCTTGTACAATTTCCGTACGCAAAAAGCGATACGGCAAAAAATAAAATCTTGCTCATTGCGGCCTAAACCTCTACATCTTTATCTGCCAAGAAACAAACAAAATCCAGACTTACATTTTTGATATGGTTACAGCGTTTTCGCAGACAGCACCTTCATAAATCTGTTAGGGATTTTTACTGTACACATGCACTCCATGCAAAGAAGCATGCTTCAATCGCTAGGGTAACTTCACTTCAAAGCACAATCAGACAAAATATATTTTGATCATTTTGTTCAAGCGAATCAGGCTGTTTCATCCTCCATCCAATGACTATCAGAATATCCGCGAACTGTTGGACAATGGGCTAGTTCGTAAGACTCTGCTGCGTTGAAGTGCGCTCACCGCTTCCCCGCAGAACTTGCTACTACCAGCCTAGTTCTACAAGATGGGTGTAACATACGTGCCACGTTAACTTAAATGACATCCAAACATTTTAAAGTGAGTTTCACAAAAGCATGAAGATATTAATGGAATTATTAAGCAAAATCTCTTTTTTAATCTACACTGTCACTACCAATTACGCGCTCCCCACAGGAGCAAAAACAGTTATAACAGTTACGGATTGCGCCAACGTCGTGATCTCACAGACCAAAAGCTGTTACCTACTGCCGGATGAAACTAAATGATAAGGACTCTATGGCTTGAAATAAAAATACGTGAGTTTAAAAGCCGACCGGGACAATTGTGTGTTATCCAATATTGATCCCCTGTAAAACCCAATTCCGTGATGGTGTGCACTTTACAAGCTGCACATCTTACTTCTGCCAAATTGCATCTTCTTGAAACTTTCATTGTGACAGAAAACTTATAAAGCTGTTTGAATAAAACGTTTTGAAGGTAACAACACGAAATAAATATATTTACAAGCAAATTGGAAAAGTAGGATTTGGACAAAGCATCTGTTTTACGCAATGTTCTCGCAACACCAACCCACATGTGGGTGCGTACGTGCCATCAGTCCGGTTCTGGCTAGTGACAAACCAAAGAGGTACACAGTAGTGCAAAGTCTGTATAAAAGCAATTCAAAAAATCCATACAAGACAATTTCTCGATACTTTTGTCACACTCATTCTTAATTTAACTTAAACGAATGTAATCATGAGGTAAAAAATTACGAAAGTTGTGGGAAATACTTATTATGAAACTAAATAAATGGTTTTTAAATAACTTTGGGTCACTTTTTACTTTGTCACTGCAGCATTCGAAAAGCTCTAGTCTTCTGAATAAGCTCTAGCCTAGTGGTTCTTAACCTTTTTTGTCTCATTTACCCTTTAACAAAATAAAAAATTTGATTTTCCCCCCAACAGTATTTGGGGTGTGTAAAGGCATGATTTTTCTGGAAAGGGTCCGGTGCAGGTTCTCCTGAAAAAACGTTGTAAACTACACTCAGAAATATGAATTTTAGTGTGTACTGGAACCAATTTTAGGGTAATGCTTGTATAAGACTTATCCGTCTGTGAGAAGAAACTTCTTACTAGCAAGCATGAATACTTTTAAGAAGTGGTTCGCTGAGGATGTTGAAATTCTGAAAACAGTTTCATACGAACCGGCATATCACTGAGTAAAGGGGCGAAACGTTAGGAAGAAGAAACAGCCATGTTCAAATTTTTCTTCTATTGAAAAATGACAAACAATTTCAGAGTCAGTCATTCAGTGAGACGTTTGTGCTTATTTTCTACGCACAGTATTTGACATTCTAGGAACAATGGTTGAATGAGATAGATTACTCTCATGTCATCTTTGGGAATTAATCGAGATCGATGTTTTATTTTATGGTCATTTAGGAGAACCCTGCCTTACACAGATAAGTATTTTGAAAAGTTATAATTTCGTATGCGCGCTTCGACAGCGTTGGAAACTCATCGCCCAATCCACACAAAAATTTACACAACAATTTCAGTTGCAAGGTATGAATTGGGAATAAAACATTGATTAACATTGAAGATCAGTCAATTAATTTTTATAAAGCACATTGAAAAGACAAGCCCGTGCCTTGATAAAATCCACACGTTCAGTTGCTTGTTTCAACTCAAAAGTATTTTCAAGTATTCTGCAAGGGCTTATCTCTCCAGTGCATACGCGATTTGATGCTTCCAACCCTATAACATGTCTTCAGAAACGAACCCTGATATAGGCAGAGTTCCTACAGCACGAAATCGAGCGCACTTGCTCTGCAAAGGCATGTAGTTGTCATGTAAATGTGTGGGAGGGCGTGAAGCAAAATGAGCTTTTATAATTGACGGCTTCGCGGAACCATTACCAAGCGCTTTGGAGCAAAAGATGCAGTGAGATTTTGGAACATCATCTGTTATGATCAAGTCGACCCAAAGTCAACGTATGATTCTAGTTATCTTCTTCGACATAATAACTGATAATGATGAAACTTGCAATAGCCAACTCATGAATAACTCATTCACTAAAAAGACCTCTACTGTGCTAGCTGTCCTCTGTCCAGTTTATAGCATGCTGTGAAACGAGAGGAAAATGGCGCTACAGTCTGACCATTGTGAAAACAGTTAAACTAATTGCAATATAGAAGATTTTTTAAAGCTGAAAGAGTTACTACAGTATCTCCATTTACGTACACACTCCAAATGAAGTCGTGAACAGAAACAGTGTTGCGCGCTTGAGGTGCTCAAATGAATCTGGTAGCCTACATGTGTAAAGATAAACGAAAAAGAGAAAACTTATCACTAAGCATACTTTGAATCATAATCCAAGATACAACATCTCCAGTTTGTGTTATATAACCATAAACCTATTTCGTAACAATGCTCTGAGACGCCTGGCATGGAGTTTCTCACCAATTTACGAACAAAACAATGTCGGATGTACTTTTCTGTCTTGTCCTGTAACTATTAGCCTAATAATCCAGTGTATAACATCTTGTAAAATGTTATTAAAAATTACGTTTGTTGTAATTTATGTTTCAGCAAATTTACCCCTGGGGGTTAATTCACCCCAGGTTAAGAAGAACTACTATAGCCAAAAAAATAATGAGAACTTTGCCGAATTCGAGGGGTGTATTGCAGTTTCCACGCGCAGTGTTTGCTGCTGCGCCGGTAATGGTATGAGCGAAATAACGCGATATAATCATGTTTTCAGAAGTATTCGGAAACTGCCTCCTTTTTGTTTCAAATTGATACAAGTCAAACATCTTGATCAAACGCGACAAATGTAATTTTATCTTTGAAAAGAAATACTTCCATGAGAATGACAAAATATTTTACTCTGAAAAATGTCCGCCAACAGCAATTGGTGCGTTTTTGGGATCCATGAAGAAGGTTTTAAACTTTAAAAATGTTGACCACGATCTAGACCGCTATGTGCATTACTACATAATAACTCGACAATTTTTAGAACAGGGATAGAAATGTATAAGCTGCTTCCACTTTACCACATGGTGATTTTGTCTTTCAAGATGTTGTATCTCTAAAAAGTCGCTGCTGCTTCTCTTTCCAGGTCGAATAGATGTTGATTTCTTCTGTTTGAAGAGGGATGAAAAAGGATGAAATAGTTGGCCACAGGCTAAATAGTTGCACAGATACAAAGTATTAAAAACCAGAGCTTTGCCACTCAAAAACAACATAAGTTACATTTCTGAGTTCATTGTTAGTAATACTTGAACGAGATTTTCCGGTTAAGCTATGGCGACTGAGCTGTGAGACAAAGAGCTCTGGGTAACTTGTTTCATGTCAGGTTTTACAAGTGTACGGTTATATTGTTTGAAAGTCATTATTCAATTAAGAACAGGCAATTTCTTTTCGAAAATGTAGCCCGCTGTTACCAAAAGATGCAACTGATTTCAAGGTAAAAAATGAGGAGAGGAAAATAGTTCAAAACAGCACTTCGCTCTGATAAAGGAAAAAGTTTTTAAAGAAGCACATCATTGCGGGTGATTGCTCGGAAATGTCACAGTTTTTCCGCTTTGTGTTGGAATTTCGGTGTTACATTAAACTACGTTCACAAGTGTCGTAAATCATAATCAGCGACACGAGCAGCCATTTCGCAAACTGCGAAATGACAAGTTCGCAGTTTGTTTCTTCCTACCAGGACCCTCTGACCTGCACTGTGATTCACCGTCGATTAAAATTACGCCCAACATCTGTCGTGCACAAGTATAGTGACTCGAGCGAACTTGTCATTAATAATCAAAACGTACAACAGTAATCTGTGTCAGTTTATTGTGTTCCACCGTTTGATCTCCTTAGTGCTGTTACCACGGTTCACTCGCCTGCTGTCAGTTATGAGTTCACCGCGCAACCCGTTAAATCCTCACAGAAACCTCTCCCGAGTCTCATGTCGCCAGACACACGGTAAAGGGAAAAAATGCCTCGAGGATATAAATATGGGATCCCAACGTGTTCATTCAATTGCGTGCGTTTTATTGTATTAGACAATACGGAACTGTTGCTTTAATTGCTCTTGGTTGCGATTACACAGTTTTAAGTGGTAGCGGATCAAGCTGCTTGTTCAACCAGCATATCATCACTTGTTCCAAGTTTTTGCAAGCAGCTAACACGTCAGAGCACGGATAAGAGAGCGTTTTGATGTGACCGATAGAAATCGTCCAAAGCCTTGCTACGTCTGTCAGTGGGTGAGTTAAGTTTTTTTTCTTGTTAATCCGAGGTCCATAGCTCACTAGTAAGAGCACAAAATAGGTATTATTGTCGCATACAACAAAGTTTAGTGAGTAGGCGTGAGCACGAGCAACTTACGCCTGAACAAAACTAAGTGATATAATGAATGCTCAACAGAGTGTATCAGCGACTTCAGCCATCTTTCATCTTCATGCAAAAACTCAACATAATGAGTAAACTAGACAAATCTGCCGTTATCTGATCAGAGCGAATCGCAAGGCGTGTTAATTTGATCCTTTAAGCATTGAGGCCTGTTGCTTTTCCGAATACCAATTATATTATTGAGCTGCTCTCTTTCTGGGTCTTTGTGCGCAGGTCTGAAATTGGTGCCATATGGCCTACCAACACGATTGACGAGCATTTCACGATTCTTGTGAGAGTGCTTCAGCTGATTATGAATGCTGATTGGGCATGGCCAAATGCGATCAAGGTGTGCAATTATCAGTGTGAGCTCGCCTCTGACAGCGGTGTAGAGTTGAGTTTATTGGCGCAAACATTAAACCATTTCATGCCAAATAAAAGTTAAATGACTGGGACATCGAAAAAAAACTGTTAAACCAGGTTGTCTCGTCCGGAACCCCTCGACAGTTTCATAATTTTCTATCATGTTTTAAATTTGATAGCTCAATTATTGGGGAATTTAGAGTTGTGACAGGGTTACATTTTTGAAAGGAGTTGCAGTCTACTGGATGATCAACACAATTGCGCAGGTGGGAGAAGTATGGAGTATTTTTCTAAAGTCGCCGTGATGCAGGCTAATTCTTAACTCATTGGATGATTGCTATCCCTCATGCATGACTTCAATGACTTCATCGCAACTGTTAGGAATATGCATGCACACTGTACAGAACAAGATTTTTCCCACTGTGGCCCTACATTTGAAGGGTTGTACCTTGGAAAAATGCTTTATTCAAACCTCATCCTAGCAGCAAAAAGTTGCAGAACCACAGTAGCGAAGAAAGAACGTTAGTTGGAAACGTAACAGTTGTATGTGAGCGAAACCTGCGCCTGCAAACAGCGGTAAAACCGCCATCACTTCACTGGTCTTGGAATATTATTCGCATTCAAACCGTTTGGAATTTTGAAGACTCTTCAGACTCTGAATTGCACCAAGACCTTAATGCTACACCCCTCCTCATAGCCTAGCAATTGGTATTTTGGGAATAGATTGCGAAAGGTGATGTTCACTTGATGATGAAAAGCCTAAAAAGTAAAAACAGTCATAAAATTTTTGTCATTTTTCAAGCAATGTTTGGCCTGGGAAAACTAAAATCATATCAAATACATCCTTTAACCGACATTACGTTGCAACCTTTCACGTTAGGTAGATACAAACTTAATAGTAAAAAAAGAGCAGTACAGAACTTCAAGAAGTTATGCGGCAAATCAGCTAAAACTTCAGGAACGTACCTGGCCTAGGTAAAAAAATCTCTGCTTGAATGCCCATAAAAATGAGTTTTCAACTTATTTCAAGAATGTTTTTTTCAATTGATTGTTTGAAAGAAGAATGTTACAGCAAAATAGTTCAACTCTTTTCCAGTTGTGTTAATCGTCGTTCGTATGTCAAACGAAGTGAAATAGGTTGCAACTCTTACAGCTTTGATCAAATGATTGAATGATTTATTGTGACACAAAAATCAGTACACTGCAGCAAAAAATCTTGTTGGTTGTTGTCGATGCTGACAGTGGGCGTCACTGAGTAATAAGTGTCCCTTAACTGATAATTAATCGCCTAATTTTCCTGTTTTCGCTATATTCGTAAACTTGACAAATCTGATGTCTTACGCAGTGGCGACTCCGACACTCGGTCTCCTCGGGTTAAGCCCGACTCTTCGATTACGATTTACATTTGCATTGTAGAACGTCAGCTTGTTTGCTTTGTATATTTGTGCTAGCACCCACTTCACTGATTAAGGTTGTTACCTCAGGCTCTTTTCATTGGGCTGTGTCACTGTTTATATATTTTCGTTCCATGTCTCAGTGGCGTAGCCAGGAATTTTGTTCGGGAGGGGCCAGTCACTGAAATCGTCAAAGTTCAGTCTGTAGTTCCTTTCGTTTATTTTCGAACAGTTGAAATTGATATAATGCATCAGCAATACTCTTAACAAATTTGTTTTGGGAGGGGCCATGGCATCTTCGGCCTCATTATGGCCGTGCTACTGCCATGCCTGGCCTTTCGCGTTCATGTTGCAGGTGACCTGAATCAAAAAATATCATTCGTAGTAGGCGTTCTCTCGAAGTCGTTCGCTCGCGCTTTGCTCGGGTCATTTGTTAGAGCCCGAGCTGCCCTCTGGAATTGAATATTTTTTAATATAATTCATATCAGATCGAATGTTTTTTAAAGCAATGGTTTGCGTAGAACATTTGATGTGAATTCCAATCCAGTGGACAGTTCCCATTCGAGAATAATTTCAAACGAACGATAAACTGTCCAGTAACTCGAGCTATGTGAATGAGCGTAGTACACAGAGGTTTACTCGGGTTCATTCATTGGAGCAGGGGTTCGCAACGTGGGGTACATGTACCCCTTGGGGTACATTTGCCTATCTGAGGGGTACATTCAAAGTAAGCAATAGAAGGGAAAATATATTTATATGTTATATATTTTCAAATACTTATCCATATACCAATGAAAATTATTTTAAAAAATCATTAAATGCCTATTTCTAAATATATTAATTCTGAGACATAAAACAAGCGTCTACCTTTGTAGTTCTAAAAATCTAAACATTCTAGTAAAAATTCAGTGGAATTTTGTTATTTTGCTCAGCCTTTTTGTCATACGACATATTGTATCAGATTGAATGCTTTCTTGAAGCAATTTATTTGCCTAGAACACTGCATTTGAATTCCAATCCAATGGACAGTTCCCATTCGAGAATAATTTCAAACGAACGATCAACTGTCCAGTAACTCGGGCTATTGTAAATGAGCCTAGTACGCAGAGGTTTACTCGGGTACATCCGCTAGAGCCCAAGCTACCCACTGTAATTAAGTATTTTCAAAAATATAATTTATATCAGATGGAATGTTTTTTGAAGCAGTGGATTTGCATAAAACATTTGGATTTGAATTACAATCCGTTGGACAGTTCCCATTCGAGAATAATTTCAAACGAACGATAAATTGTACAGTAACTCGGGTTGATTTGTGAATGAGCCTAGTTCGCAGAGGACTAACTGGCGTTATCATTGCCAGGGTTGCCAGATATTTTCCGTCACTTATCGCCAAAGTTATAATAAAAAATGGCCAAAATAGCTGTTTTTGAAAACGTCATGGCCAAAAATGCAAAATGTTTAAACTACGGTAATTTATATAATCATAGGGGACTCAAAGTGTTTCGAAGGCAGTATATTTTTGCCGAAAAACTCTGGTTTGGCCATAAAAGCAAGTTTTGACCCTAATATAGCAATTTCTGCCATGAACTTAAAATTGCGCGTTACAACCATGTCTTTCTTTATGTTAGTAAAACGTACAACCATATTTTAAACACTCTTGTAAATAAATGCTTCAAATCCGATCCATTTGTTTTAAACAGTTTGAAATTAACTTTTTCAATCAAACGACAATGCTAGACTTCTCTTGATCTTGTGTTCTTAATATACGAGCAAGAGATGAAATCCATTAAGTTAATGATCATAAACTCTGGGCACCCCCTAAACTGCTTACAGGGCCCCCCCTAATGGTGATTTATAAAAAAGTTTTTGACGTTATGCTACATCTCGAGGCCGAATGGCCTTCAAAACAAAATATCTTAATTGCAGACACAATTTTGGCAGAACCAGGCCCGTAGCCAGGTTTCAAGGTTTGGGGGCCAAAATACATTTTTAGGGGGAAAGATTTTTGTTTTTATAATATATTTAAAACAAATTTTTCTGAGCACAACAAAATTTAGAGGGACACAAAAAAGATTTGGGGGTAACTACTCCCGAATTCCCCCCGTGTCTGCGGGCTTGGGCAGAACCGTCGCCAGAAAGTCTTCCGTTGGCGGCTTTCATATTTGTGCAAGAGGGCTAGACATTCTGAAAATTGATATTTAATTCACAACATGAACAACATTTGCAGATTGCGCAAATTAATTATAAATATTTTCCCGCAAATACCCATAATAGGCTCGTAGTTTCCAACTAAAATTTTTTGAACGAGCTTAACAAAAGGAATTGGGTCGTAAATCATTTTCATTTAATTGACGGCGATTATTTAGAGATGTCGTAATGAAATGCAAATGTAAAAAAAATTGCAGGAAAACAGAAACAATCCTATCGTTCAATTATCAAAACATTATTACCGAAAGAGCAAACATGAGGCCGGTCAAAGCATGTGCGCCGCGATGAACGTTTTCTTTCATTAGCGCAAACTGATAAATTTTACCATGAGCTTAAGTGAAATATGCTTATAAAGCGTGCGCATTGGGCTTTTTACTGGCCGAAATGCGCATGCATAAACCTTGCTGATGTCTGGACTTGTTAATCTCCTGGTGCATGGCACATGTTTAGATTAATAACATTTTGTATCTCCAATCGCCTACAAATGTTAACAAATATAGACTAAGGCCTATGTGGACGCAACGGTTAACATCCATAATCCACTAACTGCACTACTCTGTTTTGGGACAACTGAGCAATGATTGCTAAATAGACTCTTCTAACTACACAAATAACTCCATCTCGCTGTTTGAACAGCAAGCCGCTTAAATGTTTAACTTTGGTCGTAAGCATGCACCAAAGGTATCTTGCCGCTATGCAGTACAAAATAAGAGAAGACCACCTGGGCTAGACATAATACATTTTTTTACAACAATCACTACACAAAACACGTTAATCAAGTGGAAGTCCGATTTCTGGACGTATACAGCTAGGCATGTAGGCAGGGCCGGATAAATAAAGGCAAGGTCTATCAGGATAAAGTCGTGACCGCGAGGACCCCGAAACGCTTAACTTAGCGCGACTGCGCAATTCGCTCATGTCCGATCCTTTGCTTGCAGAGGCAGGTTGCGAAACTTGCTAGCGGATTGTTGTACTCTTGGTCTTTATTGTGTAACAATATCAGGGCAATAAATCTTCAAATGTTGACTTCAAATTACGGTAGTAGGTTTTTGCAGCGTGTGACCAGGGCACCCACTAAGGTTTTTTTCCACGCAGATCTGTTTTTTTTAGTCAACCTGGATGTATAGATTTAATCAGTGTTTTTTAAGCTGTTTTTGGGTGTCAAAATGACACCCTAAAATTTTGCAATGACACTCTAAATTCTGAAAGCCTAGGTATGGTTTTGCCTTGTATTGAAGTAAAACGATTTGAGAAAAGCATGTTTTCCTGCACGTGGCTATTGCAACAGACGGCTGCAATGTTCTAAGTCGACACAAGTTTCTGGCGCAGAAGTTGGAAGCGAAAATTGTAGGCTTGGTATCTGTGCATTGTCATGCGTACCGCTGCGCTTCGGCCTCTTATTATACTGCCGCAGATTTGTACGGTATGGTGTAGTGCGACAGCACTTGGCAATTATGGAAGTGCTTCACTGTTTCGCCGTTGCGATCGGCTTGCCTAGCGATTCCTCAGACTGCAATGAAGACAAAAGGTCGGCAGTTGCAGCGCGCATGCAAAACAAGGTGGTTGTCGATGAGACGGCAGTACGAGTTAGGAGTGAGATTTTGGCCATTTGGGCCGCACCGAAGCAGCTGTCAGAAGATAAAAATGATGCAATGTGCTTTGTTTTACTGCGACTTGTAAAAACAAAAAAATTCAACACGGTGCCTTCTTTTTGTCAACATTGGCACCTCACCTGACAGAACTGAGCAAAGTTTTTCAGGCGGGATGTTTTGACTTTGCAGAGGTGAAAGCTTTCGTAGAACTGTGCATCAATAAGCTCTCTGATGCCGCTGCTAAATTCGTGCTTAAAGCTAATTTCGAAAAGTTTGATAGTGGATTACGGGAAATTGAGACGCTGTGTGGTTTGGCTGAGTCGTGTGTGTCAAGTAGCATGGCGTTTTGGAAGGGTGCCGAAAAGTTAGCAAATTGATCGTACCCATATACGAAAAAGGGTGAATGAACCAACTACAGCGGCATCTTTTTGCTAAGCCTCCCTGGAAGAGTGCATGCCAAGATGTCGCGAAAATAATTGAACCAAAGCTTGATGATACCCAATGCGGTTTTTGTTACGGCGGTAGCAGTACACAACATATTTCCACTCTCCAGCAAATTTTGGAGAAATCCTGGAAGCATTCTAAAGACTTATACACATGTTTTGTTGACCTCGGGAAAGTATATGGCCGGGTTCCTCGTGAAAAGCTTTGGGGATTGTTGTGGGAGTTCAGTGCTGACGGGTGCCTCTTGCTGGCCGTCAAGTTACTGTATTCCTGTTCAGAAGATTGTGGTCCTGCCGACGAGTTAACTCACAACCGTTCAGCATTGGTGTTGGACTTCGACAATGGTGTGTGGTCACCACTCCTCTTCAAAGTCTATACCAGGGTTCTCCACACTACGGCCCGCGGGCCAAATCCGACTTGCGAAGCCATTTCACCCGTCCGCAAAACACATTTTGCCGATAATGAAAAAATAATACATTTACGAAAAATGTGTCGATTTGGTAGAATAAAAAATAACATTACGCAAGATGTTTGGCCCTCTAACTATTGTGCAATGGCTTATGTGTGGTCTCTCCCAAAAAGTTTGAAGAGCCTTGGTCTATATGAAGTGGATAGACAGTCACAGACGCATCGACAAGGCCGTCACTGTTGGGAAAAATAGCTCGCTCTAAAACGATTGAGGTATTATGTCTCTTCAGACGCCCAAGGGAATGTTTTCTGCAAGTGAGCGGAAATACATTGCAGCTGGTGGAAACGTACCTTGGGGTGCTGGTATTCACAAGTGACGAAAGTCGGAACAAAGAGATTGATACACGGATTGGTAAAGCAAACTCAGTTCTGCGTGAGCCTTATTGCTCCGTGGCGACGAAACGGGAGCTTTCAAAGAACACAAAGCTGTTAAAAAAACAAACGGCAGAGATGGGATTTCGGTGTGACACTTCGTGACAAAGAACACAGGTCTGAAATCCGTAAAGCCCGGGATGTCAAGCCACTTCTCCAAATGGAGAGATTCCAGCTATGTTAGTTCGGCCATGTGTCCAGAATGCCCCGGGAAAGATTGGCGAAGTAAGTCCTTCAGGCTACAGTCTATACCTACGGGAAAGCGGCCCAAAGTTTGTCCAAGGACTAGGTGGCGTGACCACATCTCCGACCTTGCTTGGTCCCGTCTTGGTGTGGAGCCAGCAGAACTATCTGAGATTGCTGTAGATCGTGAGGTATTTCGGGTCCCTAGGGCTGCTGTCCCCGCGACTCTCCCCAAAGGAAAAGCTGGCACGAAAATGAACAAATGAATGAGTGTGTAGGCCTACATTGAACCTTTCTATTTATGAAATTGTCTTCAGTTTGTTTGCCAAAAGTGAGTGTCGTATTCAAATAATTAAGCATAATAGGACTAAAACTTGGGTTTTTGTGAAAATAAGCTAAAAGTATCAGATATGAAAGGGAAAATGGTGTTGACACTCTAAAGCTCCACCACGACACCCTTTTAAAAAACTTAAAAAAACACTGGGTTTCGTTAAGAAAAATCGCGTTAAATATGTGGTTTTTGAATTCATCAGCAACTTCAATGTGTTCAATAACATAAAGATAACTTTCAGTAGCGGACACAGGCTGATTTGGTGGGGGGGAATGCGATGTCGATTTGCAATGAACCCAATGCTTCACAGGACCATATTGCGTAAATCAATCACTTTCGTATACGTACATTTACGAGGAAACAGAAACATTGAAATAAGTCAAAGCTTGGTTTAAATTAGAAGAAGCTTGAGTGATAAAACTGGTCAAACTTTAACACTGCACCGCTACGGAACCAACAAGCAATGTGGCACATAACATCTATCTGACGTAGTCACTGGCGTCGGCGCAGGTACATCGAGGACTCGAGATAGACAGTTCACGTGACGACATAATACTTATTCTCATTGTAGGTTACGT
>JGI24021J15306_10005711_pt1 | contig 14814 bp, 14 predicted proteins | sample Ectturendosymbi1_FD_15306 | JGI IMG/M metagenome (IMG submission 15306)
CTACAGGTAGCCAAGCCGAACTGCGACTCTTTGTTTCGTCATAAAGGGTAACGTATGGTGGAAACGCATTTTTCTTCCGATAGCTACTATCCTTGTGTCACATCAAAAACGTATAATGCTAGCCAAGCCATTTACAGCACATGCTGTTGCGTGGTCCGTCAGAAAAGGTTTTAATCAGTTGATTTGTAGAACGAAAGAGCAGAAATCATGATTGCAGTGTTTAGCTAGCGCGGTGCCGAAATCTGTAATGCCTTCAGGAGCTAAAAAGCGCAAAGTTTCTAAGGAGGAAATGCGCAAGAATCTGGCAGTGTTAACTAAAACCCCGCGACTGAATCACTTATTTTTCAGCAAAACTTTCAAGCAGCAACGTCAAACTAGTGTGGGTTTAACCAGAGCACCTGAAAATGTAGGTGAAAATCACGACATAAGTTTCGAAGTACCTTTCACGCTCAGCCTGGCTGGCCATATTGACATGTTATTTTTCTGGTGTTTTTTTGTGTTTCTGGTTTCTGCTTATTGTTCGGGTGAATGTTGTTTCCTGCCGAGTGTCAGTCTCTCGCCTGTGAAATATTTTTTCATATTTAGTTTATTCTATCCTCTCGCAGCTAACTGTATAGGTACAGTTGAGTAAGTACAGTCTCGACTACCGGAAAAAGCAAGCGAAAACGTTGCGAATCAGCGAAAACGTAATTTTTACAAAATATGAGGTCATTAAATACGTCATAGAGGCCCTACAGTGAAAATTGCCTCGGGCCCCCTACCCTTTAATCCGTCTCTGGTGGGACATGTGCAAAATGATCTGTACACAAAGGAGCAAGGGCGTCAAAGGTTTTTTCCCGGTTAGGCAAGAGTGGATTTTGCCAGGTGGTGGCCATACGCATTTTTCCAGGAGTGGGTCAACAGTGGTGAAATTTCTTTTTACCCACTCGAAACTAAGAGACAAACATTTTTTTACTAAAATGTTAATTAGAAAATATGAAATTTCGAAATCCAGGGGGCAGCTTGTCACGTTTTTTCGTTTGATGTTTTGTATCCTAAGTTATGATATCTTATCTTTGCTGTCTGATCATATGAAGCATGTTAGTTTCGTTTAAAACACGGCCACATGGCCTGACGTACCTGCGGTAGGTACCAGGCCAGAGAGGCATGGGCGTCCGCAGAAATTTTTCCAGGGGGGGCAACGTCAACATTTTGCTTACTCTCTTCAGGTTGCAGGCGATCCAATACCAATGTACGTTCAATAACACCTTACCCTTTCTACATTACAAAGAAAGTGCCCACGTTACGGCAACAATCAAAAAAGGCGCTTTGTTGACGGCAATAACAAGGTATATTACGATAACTCACACAAGGCTATTTGCAGATTTTCAAAGCAGGGTACTTCTTTTTGAAGAAGCATTGCCATGGTCTTTAACGAAAGAAGCATTGCCATGGTCTTTAACGAAAGAAGCATTGTCATGGTCTTTAACGAAAGAAGCATTGCCATGGTCTTTAACGAAAGAAGCATTGCCATGGTCTTTAACGAAAGAAGCACTGCCGCGGTCTTTAACGAAAGAAGCACTGCCGCGGTCTTTAACGAAAGAAGCACTGCCGCGGTCTTTAACGAAAGAAGCACTGCCACGGTCTTTAACAAGACCCCAAATTATGACTTCATTTTACCTAGCACGGCTTGTCATCGCCACTTCGAAACAAGAGTTGCAAACGCCTGGGTTCACTTCCAAAGCGATCAACTACCCTTTCAACAAAACTTTGTTTGTCTTTGCTAATTTTTTCACGGTGAACGCTCATCATGCATAAACCGGACAAGCGTTCATCTGACATTGTCGATGGAAGCCAGGTTTTCACTCTTCGCAAAGTAGTAAACGATCTCTCTGCGGTGCAGGTCGTTACTGGAAGAGTTAGAGCAATACAAATTGCATGACGGACAGCTGGAAACAAATCAGCGTGCTTGAGCATTCCGTGAAGTTCTCTCCAACTCCACTGTGTAGCTCCTGATTTCTCTCCACATTTCGAACCATGTTGCAGCTGCAGCTTCTAAATTTTCAACATTGTACAGCGTCTTCACATCTTCAACATGCTTCATGTATTCTTTCTCGTTCATTTGAATCATGTGCTTTGGATAAAGCAAGAAAAGGCTGAAACACTGCTTACTTTCAGCAGAAAACCGGCTTTCCAGTGAATAAATTACCGAATCTAAATAAGGCACAAATATCGACTTGCAAAAATATTTTTCCACTGTTGATGTGCAAACATTTGCACGAAATGCTTGGCGTGAACATTGCCGTGGAAGACGTAGATCGAAAGACAATCTTTCGGCTAATTTCTTAACTTTTGTGAAGATATCTTTGAATCGCTCTTCTGCGTTCTGGCGGTGACAACGGAACACCGGTAGCAAGTCTTGGATATGATTGCACACCTTTAAAATGTCAAGCTGAACAGCTTGAAGTTCTTGGGTAACCGGCTCTAGGCGCGCTGAGCAGCTTGAAATTATAACCAAACTAACAAGAAACGTTGCAGAACTAAGAACATTTCAGCTGATGGGCCTCCTGTCCAGTTTTACCTGTGTTTGTGGTAGCCAATATGCACAATTGATGGAATATTTCTTCGAAGTTGGCATGAACAACCCGTATGCTTTTGTACTTTGCAGTCCATCGAGTGACGCACAACAAAGGCACATTTGGAACACATCTTCTCTTTGGACTATCTCTAAACAGTTTATAATAGCTTTTATGACACCAATAGAATTTCCAATTTCTGGAACTGAATTCAGGTCGTTTATTGCCACATTTAGTCTGTGTACAGCACAGTGCACAAACACTGCTTTCAGGTACCTTCTTTTAATTTTGGCTTGACCCCACCTTTTCCTGCCATCATTGAGCCCTCACCGCGTAAAAGCGCTTGTAAACATGGCCTTGCCTACAACAGTTACTGAAATACGAAGCTTTTTAAGCTCATAAACAAGCTCATAAACGAAGCTCATAAACGCCTTCATCATCGCATAGGATCAGATTCACAGCTCGTGCTTGTGTGTTACAGAGTGAGAGACACGTCAACACAACCATCGTAACCTTGACCGAGCGTGCGATCTAAATTTAAACGAAAATTTTCAAGTTGCTGGACTGTAGCGTTTGCAACAGACTCAGCGTCCAGTTCATTCAGCACTGCAAAGCCCACGAACTCTTCACGAACCAAATTATCTGGCTTGGTTGTGTCGACAAACCTCACTCCAAGTGATAGCTGCTCCTTTCCGGATATATCCGAACTTTCATCCGCAAGTACTGAAAATCCACAGAAATCGTTAACTGCTTGAACAATGTCCTCACGCAGAATTTCTTCACATAAAGTGAGTAACTGGTGTTCTACTCGGACAGACGTGTATCGAGCATTTGCTGGAACCTCTTCAATGTGTCTTTGTAGAGTTGCGTCTCCACCTTCGATGCGAAACATAAGTCCTTCATATTTCCTGTTGTGCTTGATTTTCCTCGCAAAGCCAAATCGTGAGTGGCACAGAATACAATCGTAGAATCTACACCATATAATTTCTTCCTGTTTTCTTGCACTTGCCGTTTCAAAGCGGAATCGATTTGACATACGAAGCGTTTACCAACATTGCTTCTGATATTCACAAACTGCTTTGAATCAATGTCTATGGAAAGAAGTCCTTTCTCAGCAAAGAATCAGACACTTTAAGATCTTACAGAGTATACATTTCGCCTACGTTGTAGGCATCATCAGCTCTTATTCAAATAGAAACTGCTTTGAATCAGTGTGAGCATCTCTGTGCCATTTTCTAGAAATATGGTTTCTCGCACTACCGTGAAAGTCTTTATACTTTGTGAAGGGTGTCAAAATAAAGGCACCCTGCGATCCACGGTGAACAGGTTGTGGGAAAATTACACAATACTTACACAGAGCTCCTTTCAACGCAGGGGAGTATGCAAGCCAGGGTGAATACTGGTTTAACTACACGTTCCGGAAAGCACGTGCTCCATTTGTATCCTTTTTGAAATCATACTCAGCTGGAGGTATATACGAGTTTTCCAAAAGGATGTGCTTTCTGTCATCTGGTCTCGCTTTTGCTGAATTGACATATAATCCAATATCGTTATCAATGCGAACTGCAGACATCTGAGTCTGAATTTGACTTTATAGTTAAACTATCCACAATCAGCTCTCTTTAGTCAGTACCGGTTGGACTTCACTTCTCAATCTTTTATCTGAAATTTTTTCTGCACTTCGGCTATCAGAAATGATTTTTCTTTTCATAAACTGCCCAATATCCATTGTTCCGACCACTTTCTACAAATAAGTTATAATTTAGAAATAGTCAACGGCCAGAAAAATAAAGTGGTGGATAAACGAAAATTAGTGACTCTTGCAAAACTGCTTTAAAGCAATGAGAATTAGATCTGCATTTTGACGCGACTATCGGACAACTTTACTGTAGAACACCGCGCAGGCTTAAAAATTGAGCAGATGAAGTATGAAAACTCTCCATCGCAAGTATAGCTTTGCACTCAGTACTCACTCACAAGTCAGAACTAAACTTATTCCCACAAGCCTGCATAAACGTATTCTAACAAATCACGTAGTTTTATACTGTGTGCAAAGAAACTTGCATATAAGCGTAGTTTGAGCAATTCACTCAGGCACATTGATCACACTCTTGTCAGCAGTCACTGTTTCGCTGAATTACCTGCTATGATGTCTGCGTTCAACAGTCACATGCGGCAAAACACCTACTACCGTAACGTGAATAAATGCTTTGAACATTTGTTGCCATGTCATTGTTGCGCAATAAAGAGCAACAGTAGAACAATTCACTCGCAAGTTTCGCAACCTGCATCTGTAGGCAAGGGAGCTGACATGAATGAACTTCAAGCTCTTCACTGCATGACACCAGAACAGTGAACCTGGCTTTTGTGCAGTGTGAGTGTCATACCGGCAAATAAACTGTCATTGCAACAATTAAATCAATTAATCGGAATTAAGCTGCTGACTTCAGGTTTTCTGGATATTTTTGGTTCTTAGTCCCAATTTCCAGGGGGGGGCAAATGCCCGATTTGCCTCCCCCCTGCGGACGCCCATGCAGAGATGGTGTAGTAACTCATGGATTTATTCGGTGTTACGGAGATGTTCATGGAACCAGGGCCGGCCTTAAGCCGATGCAACCGATGCGGCTGCATTGGACCCCGCGCCATGGTGTTTGGGCAGGTTGGTTATTGTCAGATACTCTTTGCCCCGATAATTGTAGAAAGGCTTATAAACTTCATTGTTAGCAGATAANTATTTCGTTTGAATGAACGATAAACTTTCTCTAATTACTATCGAACGCTATTGAACATGCTCAATTCTCATGCTGAGCGTTATATCTGCGCTCCACCACGTCCCACTCTTCATGGATANAATTTGGTTGTTACTAATGGCAGTTGAGACTGAAGTAGTCCTGCAGCTACTGCAAACAAGGTGTGTAGTGATTCGGAAATTAACAGGTCAAGACGAGTGTATTAAATTTGATGGCAGTTCTGCTAACGTGACGTATTTCAGTATTTGAAAGATTCTTCTGTTTTGGAAAGTTTTTGGTTGGTTGCGGGTAATCTGCATTTTAACAAAGGCTCGCAGTTTTGCTTCATGGAAGATTTAGACACAAACTAAATACTTCATTTTGACACAATAAAATTAAATGTACCACATTGAAACCAAACGACAGAAGATGAGGTGTTGCTGGTCTTGTGGACACTAAAGGTCTCATGCAAACCAGGGAAAATTTTTGTGAAATGCTCACACTGAAATTTGCCTCCTTTTCTTTGTCCACAATTGTTCGGCCTTATTTGTCGATCGTGCAAGTACTTTTATCATTTGTTGGCCACATCGAACTTTCATTGTGATTTGCCTATTTGCGATGGTAAATAGGTAGAAAAACCACCACTTCAAAGTCCATGCAGGTTCATAAACGTAAAGGACACTTAAAGCTGCTCTGAACTACGCTAGGCAAAAATTGTTAATGTTATCCAGCACACGCGTTCCTGTTTATCAATATGTAGGGGGGCTATATGTTTCTGTTTTCATCAATCAATCATGCGCATTATATACTGCCTTTGATAAATGTTTCTACAACTGTGACGTGGTAGTTAAAAATCATTGTACATTACACTACTAATTTATAAAAAACAGTTTGCATTCCACGTCCGTGTACAATGAAGCATAATTAGTCAGTTCTATTACAAACTTGGGTTTTGGGAAACTTAGGGCAGATGCATGGGTTGCTCTCTTAGGTATATTTGTCGCGACATAAAGCGATAGTTGATCATGTGCCCAGACGTTGCCTTTGTGCAAGAATGCGTCAGCGTTTGTGGTTACCGAAAGTGAGATAAGCAATCAGTTCATGTGCAGTTTTCTCCAAGTCAGTTGTTCTTCGAATGAAAGTGCCGTTCAACAAGAGTGAAGTAATTGCATTGGAAGTTCCGTTCGCTTGCTGACGTAACTTTGCACTTGCGCTCGCCGCTCCATTGCAGAGTTTCCTTTACAACGGCTTGATCACGAGTGGTAGCGGTACTCAATCTTTAATGGCATAAAAGGATCCAAACCTACCAAACCCACAGCCTATCTGCTGGCACACATTCACTTTACTTTGCTAACTGTAAAAATTACCCACGCAACTAGACCAACTGTCCTATCTCACTTCAATAACGTCATTTTCCGATACCACTGCGTCATACAGAAAAGCATTAGTTCTACTGAAATTGAGCAGCATTACCTTTGCAGAATTCTTCACTTCACCAACCAAAATTTAATGTTGATAAGCCCACCTAATGAATAGGCTACAGCTTGTAACGTAGCACTTATTGAATATCCTACTGAACATTAAAAAATAGCATTTTAAGACGTGCCAAGAAATGTTCGTCGCCAATGCCATTAGGTGTTAGATGATGTAATCATGTGCCGTTGTGGCGTTGCTAAGGATAGAACTAAAGGATAAAAAGGATTGATCTCGCTTTGGCAATGTACCGTGATTTCATTAAAGGTATAATTTCATCAGATTTGGAACGGTGGGGCAACATAAACCTCTAACTACTGGACCAGTAATGCTTGCTAGTCTTGCGATCGAATGTCATTCCTGTCCTTTGTTCAGAGGACTTTTACAGGGGTAGGGTTGATGTCTTGGCTGGGGAGGAAGGTATAGGGACTGGGGCACAATTGCCCCCACGTAAATGAATTAAAATATCCTGATTTCAAGATTTCAAGACAAATACTGGGGTATTTTAGTACCAGTGGATTTGACCGAGACTAATGAGTAAACTTATCAATTTTCTCATTCCGCAAACACATTTCCCAGTTGTAGGTTACCAGTCTAGTGCTTCTAAACATAAAAACTGAAAAGACTTACTAATTTTTAATCAAGAAATTGCTTCACCCAAGAAGATTCCGCCCAGAGCCCCCAGCCCCCTGCTACCACTGCTATAATGCCTGGATTTGGATGAGAATTAGTGAGTTGAGCAAGGCGATGAGAAATGTTAATATCATCACACATGTTGACACCAGAGCTGAACGGACTGTCATATTTTGCGATCCAGATCCAATCCTGATTTTTTTTAAAACTCAGTCCAAGTCCAAACACAGTCCAAAAATTGTTTCAAATGGAAAGTCCAAGTTCAAATGCAGTCAAATGTTTGAAAAGTCAGCCTTTCCACAACAAAAATGCCCCATTTCTTTTCCATTAACTAAGCCCAAATCCGGTCCGGATCATAATTTTGAAGAGTTTAACAGTCTGGATCCAATCCAAATTCAACAAAATTTGCAATAGTCCGGATCCACTGCAGTCCAATGCAAGTCCGGTTCAATGCTCATCTCTGGTTGACACCAGTTTTCTGTGCGAGATTTATTATGAGTTTGTCAGCAGAGTCATCTTTGGTGTACCGTGTCTTGACATTCTATGCTTGTTTTTTCTACTGAACTCTTCAAGATCATTCCAGAAGATTATATAGCTTCATTTGTGACCTTAGGTCTAGCATAAGTCTCTTAAGTAACTTATTTTCAGTTTGCCATACCTTGTTTTACAATTGCTGCTCCATTTTTTTCATACTTATCGTTCAGGAACTCTTGACATTTCTGACATCTTATCTATGGCATTTTTCTGAAAGACCTTGATGTCTGTGAGCTTTTCCAGCTTCTCAGACAGACTGGCTGTAATTGGCTTTCTCAGTCATTTCAGATCAGTCATTTTCAGATTTATAAAAGTAAAGAGCTGTAAACTTTAAAATACAGTTCTTTTATGAAAATCCAACTTTTCATAACCTTGTTTGATCGCACTGCAATAGCTGCTAGTGGGACTCGCGTTTAAGTTGACAGCACGAGTATAGCCATGATAGCACGCTGATTGCACGAAATTTACGCTCCCAACTGCAAGGCGTCAGGTTGAACGCAATAGCATTGAACTAAAAATCATAAAACTTATGTTTACATCCTACCAATGTGGATCAGTTATAGTCTACACGCACATTTCGTGCTGAACCGAAGCACTCCCTATTATCATAGATTAATGCGTTTCGCTGTTTTGTATTTCAGGAATGTAAAAGAAACTGACTGAATAGCATCCCGCACCTATATGAACTATTAAATTGCTTTTTATTTGAAAATATGGAAGAGGAGAATGAGCCTCTCCGTCGCTCCAGTCCGTCCAGAGCTGACCTTAAACATGGGGAATGCAGCACAGGCCAGCGTCCATCTTCACAAATCAACAGTGATTTTGATCATCCCTCGAACCAATCCAGAGAAACACTGCGAATTCGTCGTTCGATCACTTTTTTCAACAGCGTTATGATTTCAGCTGGCGTCATCATTGGTTCAGGAATTTTTATCTCACCAAATATGATTTTATGTAAGTATGATTCTGAGTTTATCCATCATCGTTTAATCTGACGTGCGACACACTTACCCGTACGCGAAAAGAAATAATTGAAAACTTTGCGTCGCATTATCTCTTTGACCTAACAACTAAAGCACAAAGTGACGTAACGACTAAAGCACAAAGTAACAAGTAAAAGGTAATTTTGAAAGAGGGAAAGGCAAATTAAAAAAGTAATTTTAGAGAAGTAATATCTTTCAAAATTATTAAAAACGAGTATTAATATGATAGATCTCTTACGTCAACTCAGTTCGATACAGTGGCAGATCCAGGCAGGTGCAGTTTGGGGCAAATGCCCCCCTCCAAACGTTTGTGGTGCCCCAGTGAATGGCGTCCTTTTGATAAAAATGCGCCCTGCTTTAGTGCCTATCAAGGTAGAAACAGATTTAAAATATTTCAATTCTTTGAACTTCAGGCTTTACTTGCCGGACATTTACTCAGGCTTTTACTCAGGTTCTCTATTTGTTGAATAACTGCAACAACGCTGTTTTGAAATAACACTACTGTTTCGTTATTTCTTTCTCGCGTGAGAACTGCCAGCCTTACTCAGATTAGCTGTCACAACCGTGGTCGTTTTCCCTAGCATAGTTCTGAACTTATCCTTGACCTGTGCAAAATTGGTCGTTTTTCAAAAATTATTTTTGTTGCCTGATGGCTACCTTCAAAGGAACGGCCGCAGTTACGTGTATCTGACGAAAGATTGTAGAAGCCTTTCAGGATTGTTGACAGTACAATCTGTGAGTTCGCAGTATGCCTGCATCGCCGTTTCGTAAAGTTGAGTGGATGAGTTTCCTGTAGGAACTAGTGCCCTTGATTGAAACATAATATAGCGTGTAAAAAGGTATAGATCAGGGGCTTCCAGCCTTCATCTGACAATGTACCCCTTCAGCATTTCGGCTGATGAGCATGTACTCCCTAAATTTCATATGAGAAATTAATTATCCTGACTAAACGATAGATATATTTGACAGTAAGCATAAAATGATTTCTGAAAATAATATTCACTGATGTATGCATACAGGTTTTAAGGCGTTTTATGGGTTCAAAACGTGATTTTCCTGTGCGGACCAATAAAATTGGTACTTCCACATTAAATCTGGACAACCACGAAAAGTTTTAGGCTGAGTTGAATTGTTGCTTCAATTAACGTCCAAAACCGATTTGCTTCACACCTAACAAGTGCAGTGCAGACAGTAACCTCGCCTACTCAACACAATCATCTCTGAAATCCAATCCAACGCAACAATTAATAATTTGACAGCATTACGAGATAAAGAATTACATTACACAGGCTTTTTTAAGGAAAATGTTAGGTACCCAATATATACCTGTACGGACCCGATTTCTCTGATTCTTGGGACCCGCTGATAATTTTCTGATTCTAGGGACCTGATTTTCAATTCTATGAGTCCAAATCGGGCCCCTTAATTATTACGAAACATCAGTTTTTTTAAGGTCTTTAAGAGGGCCTTTGAATGCCACTGCGTCTGGTTCTTTTAGGAAGCCAAGTCTTTTCCATGGTGTCAAACGTTTTCAGCAAGCCAAGCCTTTTCCAGATTTTATACATTCACTACATTCACTTTCTTGTGGGGTTATTTTCAGAAGATACAGTAATGTCACAGCAAAAACGTAAAGCTGCCCATCCAAGAATAAAACAGTATTTTTGTAGTAAGCTTAAACAAAAATTTCTTGCTGTTAACCACCCAGTAAGTGCCAACGCCAGCAGTCGTGCCTGCAAAAATTCTTTTTGATTCTGCTGTGCAGGAAACACAGCATTCAACTGTGAGAATCTCAAAAGTATCGTCAGTTTCAGCTAACAGTCAGTAATACGCATCTAACAATCAGACTTTTCAATCATGGATTATGCTGAAACGTTTTGATGAATCCCCACAAATGAATGTGTTACTGTGGAGCCTGAGCCTGCCAGGCCTCCATGCCCATACCGCTTGGATAATCATCTCAGCTCTGATAACTCCCAAAAAGCCAATAGCTTGGAAAAAGCCCAACGCATTTCACTATTTCATGCTATTCATCAGCATCGCATTTCAGATAAAAGTTTAACACGGTAGCTGAGCGCGTATATCTCATTGGGTTTTAAAAGAAGAGATAGCGAATTGAAAAATAGCTTCCTTGCAAACCTTCATTGCCCGCATTGGCGATAATGATCGGCTTTGCGACCTCCACCATAAACGTTCTGTGGCAGTAACTGAGTTTATTATGCTGATCTTGGAACATTTGAGTAATCCATTGTTTCTGATGTCAAGCAGAGCCCATGGTGGGCTAGTATGGTCGACGAGACAACCAATTTTGCTGCATGTGCTGTTCATTCCACTTGCCAAAACCTGGCCAGAGCAAAGATTTTCAACTCTGCATCGCGTTAAAACCAAGCAACGAAACAACTCTGAATGCTCTCAAATGTTTCAATGAACGGTCCAGAAAGTCTTCAACAGAGGGGCTTTACGTTTGTGCAGCGGGACTTAAAATTCTGAAAATTGACGAACTCCACTGATTTATAGTATTTCATATTTCAATTTGTGGGACTGGAAGTTTTGTTTGGGGGACTAACCACAAAGTCGCCCATGCCGACGAGACCGAGTCCAGAGCAGCTCAATGATGAGGGCACACTTGAGATTGATCATGAAATTTGTGATTGAAATGGTTAAAAGCAAATAATAAACGGGAGAGTGATACAGCGAGCACTAAAGACCCTAGAATCTGCAGATGACGAGTAAGAAACCCATGCTTTCACTGATGATAAACAGCTGTTTAATGAAGTTGAAATTGAAAAAATGGTTGAAATTTTAGTAAATAGTACTAATTGTGTGCTGTGACTGCCAATACTGTAATAAACAACATGTTTAGGAATTATTTTGTACGTTTTGCTAAAAATAGCGGCCTCATAAAATTTCTTGGTGTTCCCTTCAACCAAACCTTAAAAAAACCCTGTATGTATAAATATTTGGGAATAAATAATATGCAAATATATCTTTCCCTTCTATTGCTTACCTCAAATGTACCCCTTCAGATAGTCAAACGTACCCCCATTTGGGGCGACAGCGCCTTACGCTCATAGATGTAGATTAGGAAAAACTTGCCGCCATCTGGCAAAACACACTGAGCGGCTATCTACAGCCTGGTGGAATGATTAATGGGTTTTACGCGATCATGATGATGTTTGGTCAACGATTCAATATTTGCAGTCAATTTTGGGGCGACGGCGCCTTACGCTCATACGTGGCTACGCGTCTTGCAACAACGATAGCTACGTGGTTTTAATTTTTGTGTTGCAATAGCAAATCCGTAAACAGCCCACGCCGACCACGAAAAGGCAAATTTTGGCATAGTTCGCAAAATCTGCAACCGACAGCAAAATATGTAGCTTATTGGTTAGATCCTTCCGCTTACATCAGATAAATTTGAGCAGAAAAGCAAAAGGCAATCTTCTGGTGCAGATTTCCACTATTTTACTGGTGACTGTGGTGTTGGTGGAGATTCGTGGTTTTAAATTGGTTATAGAATGATTCTCACCTGTTTTTTCCGGCCTGAATAGAAGTAGATCCATCGCCAGATCTACAGCATTGGGGGTGGCTATAAGGTAGTTTGGTGGGCTTCGTAGTAGTATACAATCAATTGAAAAATGGCTTTATCGGGGATACTACAGCTTACGTATTTGGAGATATTGATTGTAAATGTGGAGGGCCAGGGTCGGATTTAGCTGAAGCGAAACCATAGGCTAATCCACTTGTGAGGTCCCCTCTCCCACTGTTACGAGGGAAAAATGGAAAGGCATTTATCGAATTGTGCAAAGTCAAAAATGACGATATTGACGCTCTGAAAGTACGGTCAATAAAAGAATTCTAAATCATCACTAACAGTGCCCCAGCAGGATCACTGCGCTTGTTGCTACCTTCGACGCAAAAGCGTTCAATGACACGGAATTGTGGAAATCGTGCTTGGCTGGCGGAATTGCAATTATTAATTTCCACAGGCGAACCAACCGGAAACGTCACAGCTAAATATTTGATAAAAGACAGGCCTACGTGTTTTGAAGGTTGTACATCTATTTATCCTTGTGATCAACAGCGACATGTAAAATATACAATATCCTAAAAAACAAACACACTGTATATATGTGTGGCGGTATAAAGACGTTAAAGCACAACGTGAGGACCACGTGGCGACTTGCTTACCACGGCTGAAAAAATCTCGCACACACGAGCAAACACGTCCGCACCCAGGTGGTGACAACTTCCAGGTTCACGATTCGCGTGTTTACTTTTTCAGACTGCAAAGAATCGAGTGCAAAGAAACCGTCTTCCGAAAGGATGAGGTTTAAACCAAAACCGTCGCCAGAACGTCTTCAATATGGGGGGTTTTACATTTGCGCAAGGGATCTTGACATTTTTAAAATTTGACAATCTCCACTGATTTAGTGCTTCACATTTCAATTTGGGGGGATAAGCCCACCAATGCCCCCATGGTGACGGGACTGGTTTAAACTTCTCACATGCTGTCATTGTTGAAATAAAGATATAATCATCAAATCAAGAAGGCTGTACATAGCACAGTAAACAATTAGGTTTTGTCCTCCTGTCATTCTTCATGACAAAATCATCCCGGAATTCATTACAATTTGTTTGCCCACGTTTGTCATTTTTAACGCACGGAATGTTCAGGGTGGGCAACCTCTCCTGGAACATTGCGACCATTTAATTCATTCTTACCGTAATTCTTTTGAATCTTAAAAAACATTTTTCCTGAGAAGTTAGTAAACATCAAGCTAAGAATTAAGGGTTCGTGTGGGTGGATAAACTACGAACCACTAATCTAAGACATCGGACCCAAACGCGCTTTTGTCATTTTCTTGCTGTTTCCTCATTTTTGTCTCCTTGGGGTATTAGTTCCGTGGTTGCCATTTTGCAAAGTGACTTTTGCTTACTATTGAAGCTCATCCAAATTTTCTTATTTGCTTAGCATGGGAGCTGTACAAAGTTGCGCAAGTACTCAATAGCAATCTGATTTCTGAATGACTGTGTTAAAGACGATTGAAATGGAAAAAAATCGTCTAAATATACTAAACGAGCTTTACGTAATGGAAACGCTAATAAAAACTACTGTGTTGCTCAGGAGAAACAACTATTTTTTATTGTAGGATAGTGCTACCCTGACATATATCTTATCTGCAGCATAACCTTAAAGCTTTGATCAGGTGCATATCAAAACGAACAACGACGAAGTTCTTTCGCCTGATTCACACGTAACAATCGATACGGTCAGTGAACGCAGGATGCAGCCTATGTGCCTTGGTTATATCGGTACAATAGTCGGCATGCGGCATGACCAATGGTCACATTGAGATTCATGGGAACTCGTTGGAATACCCTGGCGTCATCAAAACAAAATTTGATTAGGAGAATATAATTGATTTTCATGAATTTAAGACAAATTGTTGACGAATATATATCGTACTGATCATATACCGGCAATTGACTCCATGCGTACCATAGCTTGCTGGAGGCCTCCTTGGATCTTGAGGCTCTAGGCTCAAGCCTACATAGCTTGTTGGTAAATTCGGACTTGCAGAGGGCTCAGCTAGCCTACTCCCACTTGTGTGAAACAGTGTCACAACTGTTTTATCACCTGGATTAGTAGGATTGATATTTTTTTCTTCACATCAGCAGTCTAATGTCCGAACATGTGAAACGGTATTAAACAGCTGATTGAAATTGTACCTTTACTAGTGGGTTTAAATGGTTTTTAGGCTAATATGCTTTTAGGCCAAGTGTGAATCTATCATGCGATTGTGAGGTCGTTTTTCACGATAGCCAGCGGAGCTACCGAAAATTCGAGTAACCTCATAGCGAATGCCTTCCGTTCATGTTTTGTTTTTGAATAGTCGCTTCAGCAAT
>JGI24021J15306_10005712_pt1 | contig 14813 bp, 9 predicted proteins | sample Ectturendosymbi1_FD_15306 | JGI IMG/M metagenome (IMG submission 15306)
TATCAGGTACTTCGATGAATTTCTTTCGGGCGAACTAAAGTCAGATGTGTTTGTTAATCCTTACAATGTACGAGAAGCTGCTGACATTGTTCACAAGTTGCATTTAATTGCGCAAGAGCTCCCTTATTCAACATTTGCGGAAGTAAAGAGCGTGGTGGTTTGTTGGTTGTCTTTGCGTACAGAGTTGCTTATCATATTATATTTTTGACGTCAACATTTTAAGGTTAAAGGGCGGATTGTTTCAAAATATTATTCAATTGAACAAGACCTTCTAAGTGAATTTAAGGAAGCCCACAAAAACAATGACATACCAAAGATGAAAGATTTTGCTGAAACTTTGTCTCATTATAAAGGTGAAGTTATGAAGGCATGTATTTGCGAGAATCTGTGTCACCGTTATATTACTGGAAATTATTTTTGCAGGATATCAGCATTGCATTGATGCTTTCATTGACGAATGTCTTCATAATGCGTTTTACAACAGAAATGACCTTTTCAATGAAGTGGTAGCACTTTGTGCTAAAGTACACAAGGTATGCAGAGCACCCTGATATGCCGCAGCTGCTAGAATCATCTGAGTTTTTTAATCTAATTAATTGTTGAAAATCGTTAGTAATGACTATGTTCCTTGTAAAGTCTTAATTTCTCAAATGCTGAAGTGTGTTGTGTCGATTGTTCGTGTGGGACTCTATGGCAAAGGTGTTTGCAAACAAGTTTTCATTCGAGAGTGAATAACGACAACAGTGTACTCTGCGTAAAGGTGATTGTTGGAGTGTTTTCATCTCCGGAGCAAGTGATGGGAAAATTGGTCTCAAAAGTCTTTCAAACTAAGCTCAGTGAACATGTCAACAACAAACTTAAGGAGCACAGAAATACGGATCCTGAGAAGTAAGCTGCATGTACAGCTCAAACACATTAAATGTTTTTTTCGCAAAAGGGAGTGCTCAAGTTGAAATACAGTACTATGTGATTGAACTTGCTGGATGATTTTGCGATTGTTTCAGATATTTGCAACATTTGTACCTACTTTATGGCAAGACTGTTGACCTCGCTCATGAATTGTCACAGTACAAGCTTGGATCAGACTCAAACTTTCTTACAAAGCTGACAAAAAACATGTTTAAGGTACAAAGCTCTCACCTGAGTTATAATAAATGTCTGTGCGTAGTTTTTCACATTTCGTTTCAGGCTGAGCTGACCTAGGCTTATGCTACATTTCGAACTGATCTCAATGAAAAATTCCGGTCTTTTTTGTATCTTTCATCAGCAAAGGTGAAATTTGAGTAGAACGTCTTTGTCATTTTATCTCCTGCATGCATACAATTTGTTTTGCTTGAAGGATTTCCTTCATTCCTACATTGACGTGGAGGAGGCATTTCTCAAAGAGAAGGCAATGCTTATTTCTCAGCGGTTTTATGATTCCAAAAACCACACTAAAAAGCAACTGCACTCAGGTGGGTAGCGTCTTCATTTTTTGACACGTTTCAGCTATAAAGTTGAATTTGCGCCTGGTTTTGATTTTAGGAATACAAGATCTCAAAGCTGTTATTTCCGACAAAACAAGTATTAGATTTGGATTAAGCAGTTCAGCAACAGAAAACGCTACTGGTGAGACGTTCCTGTCTCAGGAGCTGGCTATAAATTTGCTGCAGGTTGGTTGCGTGTAATGATTCTTTTGTTTTTTGTGGCATAATTGTTGAATCCACCTTTAAAATCACATTTCCTTTTATGGGCTTGTTTGGGTAGATTGCATCGCAAGGTCGTTACTTCACTCTGTTACTTCAATCCTATTAAGTCCTGCAGAACCAAAATTTTGGTTCGCACATGTCGTCCGTAACTCGGCAGCCGATAGAGCTGTTCAAACCCTCTATAAATGTGGATAGTCACCTAGCTTCGATTAAAAAAAATTGGGAGCTTTTGGGTTTGAACTTGGAGGTGACGACACAACTGGGGCAGGTCAAGGGGTTTTTGGATGACGTCATTGAGCCCGAGAAAAAATTAACGAGGCATTTTTATTTCTTCTTCAAGAAAAAACTAGGTGAAAATCCGCATCTTTTGAGCCCTTGATTAGCCTTCTGGCGTTTGTGGTTGGCAAGTTATCGCTAAAAAATCGACACCGGTAATTAATTAATCCCCTGGACCCCAGCGGAGTAATCAAAACTAGGAGAGACAGTGTGGCTCCTTTGTGACGGAGCTCAGCAGGTTGGATGCCTGCAAGGATAGTAGGAATTTCCGCTGGTGTGGGACGCTGGCATCCAGTCACAGTTTGCAAGGCATCGTTGATAGTTTTTTTTTGATCTTGTATTAACAACTGTGGAGCGAAATAGTGCCATTGTAAATGCAAATATGTTTAAGCATTTTCCTGGCCTTTCGTTGTGCAAATCGTGAATTTGTGCGTATGATTTCAGTAATGAAACTACTGCTGTTGGTCTGGGTACCTTGTGATCCTTGCGGCCATTTAGCCAGTACCAGTGTGTTCGCTAGTGATGGTGGTTGCTTCATAGTATTTTTGCTGATCTATCTCTAGTAAATCTGTTCAGGAAACAAAGATGGGATTTGCTCGCTGCAAAACTTTATCGTCAACTTCGTCTCTTCCACCGAACGCAACAAGAATATTCTCGTTATTGCTGGAATATCTTTGCAAGCAGCACATCGAATATGCCATTGATCTTGCACTTCTAGCAATCCCACCTGCAGAACCTAAAGTATCTTTTTGTAATTAATTTGTTTTTTGGGTTTGTGTAATTAATGGTTTTACAGTTGATTTCTTTTCGTAGAATGAACCGAATATTTACTTCCTGGATGTCGTACAGCAAACAAATACCATTTTCCATTTGTTTGAAAAACAGTTCAGTGATACTCTCCGGCCTCTGGTTGGCGCATCTCCCCAGTACAGGTAGCGCTGCTTGCAATTGTGAAAGCAAGTCTACCATATTGCGTCTGGTTAATCGTAATTTATTGAGAACTGTTAAAGTCTTGTGTATTCATCACTTATCGTTGCAGACGTTGACAGATTTGGACCATTGTTGGTAACAAAATTCAAGGTGTTTAAAATAATTTGTTTTATATCATTGTTTCTGACTAGTGATTGCGTGCAACGGAAAAAGAAGGTTCGTGAACACATGGAGCTCCAGCTTGATAATGGCATCGATAAATGTTTGACGTGTGTGATTGGATGGATGAAGCACATTTTAAAAACTGATCAGAGAAAGTCGGATTTTTCAACTGACCAGCCTCCCGAAAAACAATACACGATTGCATGCCAGAATGTATGCATTTACAGTTTATTCACGTATTTCTGTGTGCTAAAGATACTGTCCCGTGCACTGCAATGTCGCGACAGCGTATGTCAAACAAAAACTTTATTGTTTAAGTTTCCTTCTTCAGGAAATGCATTTCACGCGTATGACAAATGTTTTATGCAGTCGCTTTAAAGATATGTTATGTTAAGAACGCATTCTTTGTGCGGAAATTTCAAAGTTGGACTTCACCTTCAGTTGTGCTTTGTTCATTTTACAGTGCTTGACTGTTTTTTGACGCTCAACGTAATCGTGCGACAGATCCTTTCATGGCGTTGTGTTCGCAGGTATGCAGGTACGTGAAGAAAGTTACAGAAGCAATCGGGAAGTCGCTCGATGGCAACAACGTTGATGCAGTTTTGAAGGAGTTTGGAACCAGGTTTCACAGGTAGCAGCTATCTTATTACATTTTGCGTTGTTTGTTAAATTTGCAACGTGCGTCTTGTACCCGTTCTCGTCGCGAATGTTTTGTGACATCCACAAAGTGCAATCAGACTTTGAAACTGAAATACTTTACACTAGAATGACCAGGATTTCAAACTACCTAGAACGGCCAAGTGTTTTTTTATGACGCATGACAACATTTTTACGTTTTGCTGCATTTTAATCAAAAATGAAAATCAACACGAAGATTTGCAAATGATGTCAGAAATAATTTTTTATTTCTGTGATGTCAGAAACAATTTCTTTTTTCTGTCACACTTGTTTGATCCAATGTAGACACACTTCTGTGGAACATTTCCTACAGATTACTTCTTTACAGGTTTAATATATCAGGGTCTTTCTGTTGCGGTGTTTGGGTGTTGAGCATGTCCTTCTGGTTTTGTGGGAGGTTCCTGTTCCCTTTCAGCTAGTTAATCACTTTGGTTGTTTGGTGATGTTCCACAAAACTCTTCAGCTACGCGTTGCATGTACTCGCGACGACTAATTCTCGAACTGCATATTCCTTTTATATATTATACAGCTCTTGGTAATTGCCGGACCAATCACTTTGCAAAAAAACATGGACAGGCCACTCTCAACTGTTGCCTTCTTTAAATGCTTCCTTGCCATCTGACCAACAACATCCACTCCTGCTTTGGCTTTGTTATAAAACAAAAGCAGTCTCTTGTTTCTTTTTAGTGTTGTTTTCTGACGAAACCGCTACGTCTGGGTGAAGTGTGCTCAGTGTGATAAAAGACTTCACTTTTTTGCATTGATAGCAAGTCAAAAATTACGTTTGTCAACAAGGTGGTAGTTTTAAAAAGTGTAGTTTCATGCAGTTGGAGGAAAGGTTGATAAGCTCAGTGTCAAATCTTGTCGATGACTGTTACTTTCATATGCTGATTTTTATACTTTCCAGGTTGATTTACGAACATCTTCAACAATATTATTTCACTTCAATGGGAGGTATGATGGCCATCTGTGACGTGAATGAGTATGGGTAAGTCGCGAGTTTTGTTGGTTATGTTTAATGTGCCAGCACAAGCTAATTTTGCAACCCAATATTATTAATACTTCAAATCAACGTGTGCAGTGAGGTTGCTGCACACCCCACCTTGTTTCTGAATTTGTGTTTACGAGAGAAACATCGCCAAACAACAGGGCACACTACGTTTCGCATCATTTGTTACTAAAATACTAAGGATACGAACCGTTTCAGTTCATAGTGAACACAAAGGAGTCTTCAAAAGTCTTAGAAACAGCAACGCCAAGAGCTACTAGTTCTAATGAAATCATGATCAGCGATTAGAAATCACCCTTCAGAAGTGAGCTCCTGGTGACATTACCCCTTGCTGGCCGATCGACCTGTCATTGCCATCAATCACTCATTGTCATTCCCGCTTTTTCTGTGGGGAGGGTTTTGGGGCAGTAGCCCTAGGAGTACTCGAAATACCTCACGGTCAACAGCAATCTCAGGTAGTTCTGTTGGATCCACACCAAGACGGGACCAAGCAAGGTCGGCGGTGTAGTCAGCTACCTCGTCCTTGGGCGACCTCTAGGCCGCTTTCCCATGGGTTTAGCCAGCAGGGCTTGCCTCGACAGCTTTGTGGTCTTTGAAAGCTCCCATTTTGTGACCACAGAGCGACAAAGCTCAAGCAAAACTGTTTACAAGTGCCGAAGTGGCACTCGAATTTTGGGTCAATGTGCCCAGTCACTTTATTGGGACCGGAGAAAAAATCCCAAGTGCCAATTAACCCGTTTTTTGAAAGGAAGCACACAAAAATCCGCATCTTGCGACGCCTTAATTGACGCGCCGAGTTACCGCTGAAATTCGGCGCAAAAGCTACTACAGTGGCTATCGCGGTCCTTAAAGGGTTGGAAATGTTGCCTCAGACGGACATTTCTACTGGGTTGTGTTCAGCTTGTGCTGTTACCAGCATCCCAGGGTGTTTTGCCATTAAGAACCTTTGATAAGGAGGAGGTTGGAAGCAACAAAAGAGTTAATAACCCTGGGTTATGCGATGGCATTTCGCATCCTACTTACACATTCAGAATATGTTTGCGTAGCAACGACTTCTCATGCTCAAAACATAACAAAAGTTTACCTGCGGGCAAAATGGTTGACCGTAACTTGCCTTTTATAGGCCCTTTGCTAAATGCTGCAGTGGTTGCACGTCGTGCAAAATATATATCTTTCCATTTGTTGAAATTTTCAATAATCTCGTTTGTAGAAAATCAGCCCAACAGCTGAAGAACCCGTTCGTGTCGTCGCTGTTCGATAGTCTGCATTCTTTGTGCAATTTACTGGTTGTGGCACCGGAGAATCTTCGTCAGGTGAAGATATTGCATTTGACTTTAACGCAAAATGTGCCTTTTCTATTTTTAATATAAGAAAGGAATCTCAAATTGTGGAAAAGAACATTTTGACGAACATTTTACCTGAGGCGTTAACTGGATTACCTTTTAGCAAAATTGTCTCCTGGCCCATATCACGTATCCTTACACTTGCCGTGATAATGCTGCAACGTTTTTGTAAGTGGCTTGTTTTTTTTCTGCAGGTTTGCTCAGGAGACCAGTTCGCAAATTTAGAGCGGACAGTTCTTCATACTTTCGTTCAACTGAGAGCGGATTACAGATCGGCGCGACTGGCAAAACATTTTTCTTGATGAGGTTGTTTGCTGCGGGGCATTCCCGGTTCAAAAGAGCGGTCGTAAACGCTTATGTTTTGCTCATACATCTTGAGTGTTAGTGACGCAGACAGCGCTCACAGCTCTCATTCTCGGCTCATCTGAAGCATACGCAGCAAAGAAGTATACTAATGAGTTTGACTGCCTCTTCATTTTTTTCAGCCAAGTGTTGTAAAGCTCCTGTTTTACTGAATCAATTTTGAGTAGCTATTTGCTTGAACAATGCAAAAGCCTCGGTTAGGGTTTTCGAAATATTTGCCGCTGACATCGAACAAGTTATGTTATAAGAAGGCGATTATCTGGACACGGCATGTGTCTGAACACCGGCAAAGGTCACAGAGTAATCCATTTGTACTTCCGAGCTAAGCTCTTAAATCTTAGTGTGTTTGACTTCTAGTGTGTTGCTCATCAGTTGCTTGTAGCTCTGACTGACATCTATCGTATTGACACATGTGCTCATATTGATTTAAAAGGAGGCAATTCGATAGATGAAGGCAAATGGTAATCTTTGTCGTTAAAGAAACTTCCGTGACTCACATTCCAGGATTCAAGGAAGTTATTTTTTCTAGCAAAAGTTTCCTGGCACTTTATGGTCAAGTGCCATAGTAGAAAATTTCAAAAGTTTTTATTTTCAAAGCAAAAATTTTTGTTTTCCGCTAAAAGTCTATTCTAATCAGTTAGCTGTGCTCAACTCAAATGCTTCATTCCACCAACTTACCCGCTTGCAACTTCTGGCCAAGTCTTTACTCGAAGTCACTTGCGTTCTTGACTCTCTTTATCAAATTGTGACAAATGTAAGATTTTCGTGTGTTGTACGAAGTTTAATATTTGCGCTCTTGAAGCTGGGCGTTGATTTGCCCGGATCAAGATCTGATACATAATCTGGGTTTTTACATTACTTTGCTGTAGATGGCAGTGATCGAATGCTGAAACGTAGATGAATATGTTTTTTTCATCTTGGGACTGCTTTTTGAGAAAGAGTTTGTTTAGCGGCGTTTTTTGAATATAAACTATGTTCTCGCTTCTTTACCAGACTTTTTGATGAGTTGACTGCGGCACTTTTTGATCGTGAGCGTAACACGTAGCAGGCGATGATGCCCGTTGATCGGCAAATATTTGCTCTTATGCTTTGGCCGTACAGGCTGCCAACGTGTTCAGTTATGCTTGCAAAACGCTTCACCTGTGAGATGGCCAGGTTTGTTTTTGCTGAATGACAAGCTGCATGTTGCATTTATTTAGTAAGGTGCAATCAGTGTTGTGTATTACGGCTTCAGCGTCTGTTTTCTTATATCGAATAAATTCAAGTACCGATTTCCGGGACATGTTCCTCATTTCTGGCTGTTACTTCACTTTGATCTCAGCCGCAGAAGTAGCAGATTTAAATTGCAAGAAGGTTGAAGCATGTTAGTGTGTAAATTTAAGTGCAGCAAGCAACTTCCAGAATGCCACTTGCTTTTAACGTTCCAATTTAGTCATATGTCTGGGTGCTGATGATGAACCCTGATTAAGGAAAAGGTGCCAGCAGGGTAAAACACACGATTAATGAACATAAACCCAGGTACAATGGCTAAGTATTGTGCGCGATGGGTTGTCGTTGGTGGCTTTTGAGTTTTGGCCGTAATTATTGTCGTCGACATTTGCAGTTATAGGCAGCATAAGACTCAAGCAGTGATCATGAATCTTGTACCTGAGATCCTTAAACAAACAGGCTGTTATTTTATGGTTTGGTTTCGTGAGCAGCCCATTCCAACTGTATGACAGTCTTTTCTGCACTTTTGTATTTTGTTTTTTTCGGTTTCGGTCGATCGTGCACGTTTAGTTTTACACTTTCGTTTGAATAAATAACTCGCGCATTGTAGAAGTCAGTTGCACTGTCCTATGTAATTGTGCTTTGAATGCGCTTGACAGTTAGCGCTCCCCGTGACTTTTTCGTCATCGTACAGCCTTCTGATTCACTCCAATCTTTTTCGCTGGAGGGTCTGCAAATTCCCGTTAACTTCCATCGTACTGTTTACACAAGTTCACTTGTATTTATATATTCGCGTCTTTGGAGTCGGTGTTTGAACATGATTTTTGCTTGTTACCTCACCGGAGCCGTTCAAGCCCAACCTACCGCATTGACATCCTCCGGACACTTCTCCGTCCAATTGCTTTTCGTAATATTTTGACCCGACAGATTCTGTTATTAATCACTTCCAAATGCTATAGTTTGTTGGTGATTAAGGATTACCAACAGTTCAGTGACATGATTGATGCACTCGGACTAAAATTGTAACGTTAGTTTGCATACTTCGATTTCAATCTTCTCCTGAAGTTGTTACATAGGATTTGTATTCTCCTGAAGTTGTTACATTTGTGTGTAAAATCGACTAACCGGTGTTGATGGTTCTCCCGATATGCAGTGAATCTTATGAAGCCCGCATTTGTGAATTATTTTTGCGTAAGGTTGCGTTTTCCATGTTTGTGTCCCAGGTTGAATTGTAAAATATAGGCTCTTACTGAAGTTGTTGAAAAATCAGTTGTAATTTCAACGATGGATACTTTCCGTGAATGGAAGGATTGGCTTGTGAGAGTTAATAATCCCAATCCAATGGAGATGTGGGAAAACCAGCCTACCTACTTGATGGCCAACTTGTTATACATCACAATGGCAATCTTAGCTTTAAAATCTGCTGTGCGTAACGGTGGTTGGAAAAGCAGGTACATTTCTTTTAGTATGGAGTGGACTGGTGGTAAGAATGTGAATTTAAAAGCAACATTATGTGACTCAAATGTGACATTTGTGACGTTTTTCCTGAAAAAGTCAGTATTTTGTCATGAAATTTGCTGTTTGCAGGCCCGTAACCAGCTTGCGGTACCAGGAGGGGCAAAGAGTTTTTTGAGAGGGGCCCAAATTTTTTGAACTATGTCCAATATTTTAAAACTGCCCAACACATTTTTCCTGAGGGGGCGAAAAATTGAAGCCCCCCCTGCGCTCCCATGGATGGTTACGGGCCTGGCTGTTTGCTGTCTTTGTTATGAGGAGTTTCAATAATTTCACAAAATTCGTACAGCCATGGTGGCTATCAAAGTAAAAGCGGTGTTTTTTTGGTGTTACTGCCACGCAACGTAGGTTTCACCTGAGTGGTGAGCCGCCCTACTGAAGCACGTGTGTCAGTGGGATCCACTCGTAATACATATGTTTGTGTTGTTAGGTACACGTACACATGGTTCGCTGCATTGCTGCACGGCATTGTAACTGAAGTTATTGTCTATCACCTGCCAGATGTTAACAACTTTTGGCACAGTCAAACTTCTATTATCTTCGTTGGACAAAGATTTCCACTCTACATTGTTTTGTTTTATCCTGCAACGGTACGTGCTTTAGAAAGCCTGTCGGTAATCTGTTTGTAAGCGTAAAAACAGCGCTGATCTTCAAAATGCTTAAAATGAAAACACATAACTTCGCCTTTGCTGAATTTCGTGAAAACAGCGGCATTCTCGCAGTTTAGTTCCGAAAAACATGTTTTCGACGACAGCGATCTCGATTCAACTTGCTGATGTAATGAAAAATTTCCTGGTTGTGGCCTGGTGTGCATTCGAAAGCTGCTTCATCCCGAAATGACGAGAATCTGAACTGTCTGCTTTCGATTCGTGTATTAGCATGTGACAAAGATAAAATTGCAAAGACAAACAGTGCATGCAGACAATACAATTGTAGAGGTGTGTCGTATCGATTTGAAAGCTGTGGACTTGTGCTGGACAACTGATTAGATTCTAATCCAGTAGGATTCTTTTCTGTCTCAATATGTTGTTGGCTCTCCGACTCAATGCACATCTTAAGTTTACGTGTTTCTCTTATGTACCAGCATACCACCGAATATCTGGACTACGACTGAGATATGGTCAACTCGGGCTTTGTATTTTTACCTTTTTTAAGCTGCTGTTGTTCTACGTTTTATGTTTCGATGGCTTCGCCAGTGGCTTCTCAGCATCTTTAAACGATATTCGTATTATGCCTGGCGTGTGTTTGCTGAAAACTTCATGGCGATGCAACCTTTCTTCTTCCAGGTGACACATGCTTGCATCGCTGCTGAAAAGCTGAAGCTTCCTGCCTGGGTGGAACCATTTGCCGTCGGCTTGTTTGATGTCCTTTTGGACTTTCCATACGACATCATGGGAATAAAGGTTGGTTGAAATTGAAATATTCATTTCGTTTTTAACGTAAATGCTTGTGTGACCCAGCGTATTCGATCACGAATAATCGCGTGAGATTATAAATTCAAAATATATATACATATATATATATTGAATTTATAACCTATATATTTATAATGTATATATTTCACGAAGAACTTGCGTGTAGCAGGACAGGTGCTTGCTTGCTTGTGTTGGACGAAAAGCATAGAAATTGTTTCATTAAAACAGTGGTTCCCAACCTTTTTTGATGCATTCCTCCCTTTGCTCATTTTGGAACTTTTCATTCCTCTCCTACGGAATTTTATTCTTTCTTCTGTTCGGGTTCGTAGGCTAATATTAACTACAACTGGAACAATGTTCTTTATTGAAGACAATAGCTTGTTTCAGCGTGGTCCAACTACTTTTGACCTTCGGGCCGTTTCACAAAAACGTGACAACTCGGGGGCCATTCCAACAAAATCATGTATATAACAACAGATTCAAAATATTTAAAACTGAAAGGGAAGATAAGTGAGTGCGTCATTGAAATTGTTACATAATAGCACATAGCAATTTACTACCAATCTTTCTCAGCGGGATGCCTGTGGTTGAGATTTCCCTGACACTATCGCCCCTTTAATACCAGTGAGTGATGGTGGTAACAAGTCTGAGACTGTCATTTGGGGTTTCGTCTGCCATTCGATTTGTGTTTTTAGGTTTGACTTGCTTCATCGCAGTAATGTACCCTCACACAAGTATCTGCTTCCAAATATCAAGAGCATTTTTTAGAGCGAAGTCTTTCTGTTTGAGAAATCTATCTTTGATGACTAGTGTCTGGAAGCTCTCTACAGTCTGTAATACCGTTAGTATTGTACATTTTTATCAAAAGATGTTATGCCTGTTCCAATTAAAATTACCTATTGCAGGTATGGGCAATTGCTTTGGTTCGAGGGCCACTCTGAGAAGGCCGTGTTTAGCGGATAGACAGACATATTTATTTGTTGGTACTGAGTTCATTGCGCCAGATGTACTCTTCAAGACAACGAACGCCGTTGCGCTGAAAAAACACAGAGGTTGGGTCATCGATCGTTAGGTCACCGAAACAACACAGAGGTTATCCAGACATGTGCTCCAGCGGAGGGTTAGTGGCGTGCCGGGCCTTCTAATTTGATTGTAAAATATACAAATTAAACAAAATAGTGCACAGAAAAGGTAGCATTCATTGTTCTTGTGCAAATGCACTTTATCCAGCGCAAGCAATTCAGTGAGGCTAATATAACCTCATACGCTTTTCTACATACTTCAGATTTGAAGATTTTTTCTTGAATGCTTCTGAAGGCCACTGAAAACGCTGTGGCGGGCCACATGCGGCCCGCGGGTCTGTAGTTGGACCACACTGACTTGATTAATAAAAGTGAGACAAAAACTATATGTTGTTAAATAATGGCAATAAACTTTGTCAAGAAAAACGTGTGATTGTCCACTAAAGAACCATATATAAAGTGATTTGACCAATTGGAAGAGCCAACGTCAGCTTAAAAAAGAAGTGCAACACTTACAATGAATTCGTAGCTTAACTATAAATTGAAATTCTTCCCCTAAACTCATGAAATTCCTTCCTGGAGAGGAATTCCTCTCCGGTTGGGAACCACTGATCTATTGGATTGTTATACCATTAATGATACCTGCTTGGTTAGATGCTTAAGTGCATTCCAAGTTTTCTGAGTGAATCTTCGACTTTTCCCCAGTTAAACTTGCTGCTTGTTTGAAACCACCAAACTGATCTAATTATCGTACAATAATGGATTATTGAAAAGACGCAACAACGCCACAACCCACAACGTGCGATCTGAGCAGGTGCAGATTTCCCATTAGGCTAAAAAGGCTAAGGTTCCCGATTTCGGGGGTCCCCAAAATTTGGGAGTACGGACAATTTCCAGCATTTCTGTGAGCAATTATATTTATATTTTTGTTTTGATTCAACGCACGTTTTTTTACTATGCCCCTAGCAAAAGATCTCTATTAGAATGAGCGCGAAAGATTCAAGCGAAGAATGACGATGAGCATTCTTTTTTTACGGCGTTGAGAATTGGTGATTGTTACGTATAATGTGTGAAACAAAACGCCTGAATCCATTTTTCAGATTACACGAGGCCAATGATGTACTCAACAAAAATGTAACGTGAGTGTGGTCAGATAACTTCACCGCTGCCCTTTTCGTTAGTTTCATTGTGACTATTTTTGTTCCTGATATCGAGGGAATTCAGAATAAAGCAATGAATTGGAACAACTTGTTCAGTAAATGTAACGAGCACGTGTAGTGCCAATTTGCATGACATCAGTCGTCGCAAACCTTCCAGAAGGACCCCCAATTTGAAATAGCTTAGGGCTCCGAAAAGGAAAATTCGCCTCTGGATCTGAGTCATCGCAAAAATGACGTTTGAACCTTTTCAGCCACTTTGTTGAAATTGTGTAATAGGGGAGGAATGAAAAGTTCCAAAATGAGCCAAGGGAGGAATGCATCAAAAAAGATTGGGAACCACTGCTCTAAATCTTGTCTGGTTGCGCGAAAACATCAGACGGGTTTGTTAGCGTCTCGAATCAGATTTGTGATGATGAAAAAGCCGATTCTTGGTTTTTGTGCCTTTAAAAGCTGCTTCGCCTCGAACTGGCGGTACATCGGAACTGTCTGTTGCCGACAATATATTTTTTTCTTCTTTGAGTTAGTTTCATACCTTTCCGTTTTCACCGTAGCTGTTATGGTGGACCTGGCACGACACGGACCCAAATCTTGAAGACCGTCATTACTGGGTTCCTTGGACTAGCTACTTTTTTCACATGTCATTTCACAGGTAGGACTTCTAAAATGCATTGCGAATTTTATGTAAGCGAGGTTAACTACTCTACAACTGTGTGTTAAAGTGCCAAAGTCTTGCACGGCCCGGAACTCTGTTTCAACTGCTTTGATGCCGTCATAAGAACTCTGTCGCTGAAGTCGACAGTGCCCATATTGAAACTGTTAAATGTGCTCCGTATTGTGCATAGTTCGAACAATGGGTGGTTTTATTACAGATAAGTAATTCGCAGACTTTTGCTAAATTACTTGAAAAGTTAAAAAATTTTGTGCTCTCTTGCGATTGGTATATGTGGTCTGAAATATTCGTCATAATAACACAAAATATGAAATAAAAACTTGTCTCTTATAAGAATCTTCCTTAAACACCCTGCATTTTTAAACATGAAATACCGGTGTCTGATGTCGAAGCAATATAGGTGTTTGAGAAGTGGTCGCAGTGTGTGTTTAGCAGAAATGTAACAAAAACTACTTTTTGACTGTAACAAGATGGTGTTCCAGCTCGGACAACACTGGTATTCTGACAGCAAAAGTTTTTCTTGATCCGAAACCCGTGTCTCGATGCTTGAATGCTGCCGTGTATTTTTGATGTTTGGAGATTTTAAGTGCTGAAACCTTCACGTTATTTTTGAAAATTTGTGCATGAACAAAACACATGCGTGTGTTCCCACTTTATATCCTGGTACGTCCTCAATGAGGCTGAAGCTATGCTGTAGAACAGGAAAGACAAAAGGACACAGTTGGCCCTACAGTGAAGTTGCTAAATGTTCAGGTGAAGAGCATCCACTGTTGCCGCAGTACATTCAATGAGGATCTGCGCGCCGTAGGATCGAAAAGTTGTGTAATTGTGATGAATCGCGTTTATGGGGCGCCGTTCGTAAAAGTATTATATCTGACAGATTTAGCACAAAAACTGCTATCTCTGCGCATATTTAGCTATCTCTGCGCGCATTTAGCTATCTCTGCGAGCATTTAGGTATCTCTGCGCAGAGATAGCTATCTCTGTGTGCGTTTAGCTATCTATGCGCAGTGATATCTCTGCATGCATTTCGCTATCTCTGCGCAGAAATAGCTACCTCTGCGCACATTTAGCTGTCTCTGCTCGGTTAGGCGTTCTCGCCCGAAAATAACGTTGGCAACACACATCACTTTAGTAGCATTATCACAGTAAGCCCTACTGCTTCGAGAATGAAGTAAACGAAGGATGCATACGTTCGTATATGTAATAAGCTGCAATACGTACTTATTACTTACCATAACCAGCATTACTGCACTGAAATGCGAAGTTAAGGTGCGAGATTTTAAGCAACTCAAGATGCAAACGAAGGTGCAATGCGTCCTGTTTAAAGAAAAATTTGGTCGTTTCTTTCAGTGATCCTGGCAAAAGCTGGG
>JGI24021J15306_10005713_pt1 | contig 14812 bp, 10 predicted proteins | sample Ectturendosymbi1_FD_15306 | JGI IMG/M metagenome (IMG submission 15306)
GGTACTTGTATTTACGTAACAGTGCCTCAAAGGTAGGAATGTTACATTAAACTTGGTGGCTACTAACACTCGCTCTCCAGGGCAAGTTGTATAGAGCTCTGAAAATAGTTTTTATTTAATTTTGTACTCAAAATATCTGACAGAAAAATGTCATGATACTGCAGTGAAAAACATAAAGTATTGCCTTTACCTGAATAAATGAACTTAATTTTGAAAGCTCACATCCGAAAGCCACCCAGAGATTGTGAATAAACTGTTTACAGTCATGGGCGTCGGAAATTTTTTTCCAGCAGGAGTGGGGCAATAGTGGTTTTTCCCAGGGGTGGTCAAGGATTTTTTACTGGGGGGCCAACAGTTGTGAAATTTCGTTTTAACAACTCGAAACTAAGAGATAAACAGTTTTTACTAAAACACTTAATAGGAAATACCTAATTTCAAAATCCAGGGGTCCTTTGCCCCCCTGCCTCCCCTTTCTGATGCCCATGTTTACAGTATGAGTCTGTGCGTTCAGTTAGAAGTGTAAGCTTGCATACTTACAAACTTACACTTTGTTGCTCTTACACTGATGTGAAATTTCAGTATTCCAGAAATTCTTGGAATTATAATGGCGCATGTTTTTACAATGTTTTCAGCAATGTCTCAGGGAACTGCTTGCTTTTTTGGAAAACGATACTTGCTGGACATTTGAAACCATTTTGCAGTTTCTAAGACATATACACTCGCTTTCAAAACAAGGTGGCATCCGTCACACAATAGCTTAAATGTGTTGTGGCAAAAGTGAAACTTAACAGATTTTCAACAGTTGCACGTTGAGTAGAGTGTTTAGAAATTAAATTTCTACTTGACTTTTTGCTCATAAAGTAGAAATCCCCTTCAAGTAAACCTGATACGTGCTTCACCAGGGAAGAACAAGGAAGGCGCAAAATCAAAATGTTGCAAAAAGAACTTGGAGATGTGAAAAAAGAAAAAGAGCTGCAAATTCAACAAAGAAACGAAATGATTGCCCACCTGAAAGACCAGCTCCAGGTTATTTACGTGCAATAAATGCGTGTATGGGGAAACACTTCGCTTTTCAGTAAAACTTGTACGAAGTTTCACATGCATACGTCAGTGCGGAATTTTAGTTTGCGCATTTGTGTGCTTTATAGCTCAGTGCTTTGTACGTTGAAGCACGCTTTCTTAGTCTTTTATTGTGGCTGTTAAAATATTTTTGGCGTGCTGTTTGCTACTTACGCCCCTGGAAAACTCTCTGATGAGTACGTACGTAGTGCTAACTCCGTATTATAAGATAAATTAGAAGAACGTCGCTTCAGCCAAACGAAGATGTTTTGCTGGGGTGAAGAGCACATTTTCTCGGATACAGTTCATTTTCTCGTGGTTCGAAAAATTCGTAAAATATTTTGTGTTCATCGCAAAAGTTTTGATCTGCCTGGAAGTGTTGAACTCATGCAACCCTGTGAAGCCGACAGGGTCGAAGTGCAAGGCAGGCACCACGAATGGAAGTCGGGAATCGAGCGATGCTATAGCATCGGAACTGTACCAGTGACTAATTCCGGGCAGCTGGAATTTCACCGTTACGTCAACATCGGTGGTTGCCAATATCCATGAAGTCTCAGCAGTAGGAACAGGAACCTATTTGAAAAACGTTGCGCATCTTAGTATAATGATGTAAATTCAGCCCTTTTTTATCCAACTTGAGAACTATCAGTTACCCACTTTACACTGCACTGTTATCGGATTGACACGTGAGCGATTCGTCGCCCTTGGCTTGCCTTCGTGAACGCACTTGCGAACTCGATTGGAGCGTTTTTACACTGCAAGGACTCAAAAGTTTGCTTCGTGCGTTTGGCCTGTGTCAGCGTTTCTTAACCTTTTTGTACCTCAGCACCCCTTTTGGTCACGCCTAAGCAGTCCAGCACCCCTTACCGTTGGCTATCACCTGGTTACTGTCAGGATAAGGTGAAGACAAGTGCAGTACATCTTGATCATATGCTTGGTTCATTCTCCAAAACAAAAACAGCAATTATGACAATAGCATTGACAAAAACAATAAGAAAATAAAGGAAAGCTCATGGACAAACGCATTTTACGCCATATATGTGACCTTCCCCAGCACCCCCTGGAATTGATTTTAGCACCCCAGGTTAAGAAACCCTGGCCTATGGTATTGCGAAAGCTGGGGAATAGGTGAAAATGAAAAGATGAAAGTTGATTCCACTACACAAAGGTGTTTTTGTAGGTGTTGTTGGAATCGCCGAGATGTGATTTTATTTAGTGTTGTCCAAAAAATAACAGCCAGCAGAGAAAATCGTGGAGAATTGCTGGGTGATGAAGTCATTAAAACCGCATCGCATCGTAATTGCAGTCTTCAAGTAGAATTTGAACAGCTTCAACAGGGCAGGAAATGGAAGTTAGGAAGTGGCGATTTCAGTCACGATCATTAGCCAGTCTGGTCTCTGCAGTACGATACAACAGAGTTTCAAATTTGAGGGCTCACAGCGCTTCGTAAGTAGTAATCTATGAACAGTGGGTAGGCTACTGCAATTCACCAAATTGCAACTGTAGCCTATTCCACAAACTTTTACTGCGCATTTTATGCTACTCCATGTGTTCCATTATGAACTGAGGAAATCATAGCCACATGACTGGGATACAAAGTTCTAAGTGTAGCCTATACTGAAGTCATCCACTTCCAATATGGAGCTGCATATTTTGTACAGAGGTCGAATCACTCTACTATACCAAGCTCAGCTGTAATGAAAACCTATTAATCAGTATTGGGGTAATAGTCCTTCAGCCCAATATCTGATGTCCTGTAACCTACCGAATGATCTTCCAGTTTGCTCAACCGATTCAATTTTGCTGATTGTTTCCCTAGCTAGGTGTAGTTAGCCTACAGGCAAAACTTAAATTAATCCGTCATTTTTGCTACAGATTAGCTTGAATAGGCTGATCTGTTCCACGGTAGTGGTTTTAGCATCAAACAAGTACAGAAAAGGTTGCACAAGACTTCATACAAACCACCTATTCAATAACCTCTTATCCTCTCGAATCCCTTATCATCGGATTCCCAACCTACCTCTGCTAGTTGGATTCGCTGAATCGCATGTGGTTGAAACAATGCGCGCTCAAGCAGCTCGATGCGTGCTCAAGCAACTCACGGTCGTGCTTGAATGATTTATGGGATTCCCAATCCAACGCGAATGCGATAACAGAGCAGTGTAAAGAGGGTAATTATCGTTACACTTGTATTGGTTTCTAAACAATGCAGACTTGTATATGGTCAAATATAAATTTCAGAAGCTGTAAACTGTGAGGTTTTAGTTTCTGCAAAAATGATGAAAATGTATGACACATCCGACGCTTACGCTTTTCTGTGGCGTATATTGTCAGGAAATGAAAGCAAAGAGCAACATGGAAGGAAAGTATGTCAAGAAAAACGCTGAAAACCAAGTACATCAGAACCAACAAAGGTGCCATTTGAATGAACAGAAACTGAGACAACAGATTGAGGTGAGGTCTCTGCGTCCAACAATTTGATGTGGTTGCCTCGAAAGCTTGAAAATCGGGAAGTTTGTAATTAAAAAAGAATATAAACTGCAAAATGTCTTGGTGTTCGTCGCCCAATTTTTTTTGAATAAAATCCTAGAGCAGCTATCTGAAAGCTCCACAACTTTCTATCGGTTTCCACCGTGGTCGTTTGCCGGTAGAACTGTTGTATTCTATTGCATTTGCGGAGTATGTTTGATTGATACATAGGATCAATATCTCGAGCAACGCCGCATTTTAAATGGATTGATGAAAGATCCAGCAATGCTCTTAGTTACCCCCAGGGGTGTAGTGGGGCGGGAACGCGTCCTCACACTTTTTTCATAGTTACTTGAGATGAAGATGCGTGTTTTTTCTCAGATTTCCTGAGTAATCTCGTTGTCTCTAAACAGTAGGTGCACACTCAGATAATCCGCTGAAAAAGTTGTGGCAGGCTTTTTTTATGACCGGTCTTGCGCTAGTAGATGGCCAGCATGCTCTGATTGGCCAACATTGTTAAAATCATTAAAAAAATTCTTTTGTAGAAGAAATAAACGTGTGAATCCAGTTCTGCAATTCATTTTGCCAGTCTACTTCCAACGTTGTATACTTCTACTACTTCCAATATTGTAATAACCAACGTTTATCTTATGTTGCAGCTTCGCTTCTGCCCTTGTGTGTTCTTGAAAATTTTCTTTGGAGCACGACACACGCTTGTCACCAACTGGTCTTGCATTTTTTGAATGAATCAAGAGTGATACCATTTTTAATAAAAAACTTTTGTGTTTTCAATTTTCGTAATTTCGTTTCTATAACTGCTGAATTACAATGGATTATTTTTTAACCACTTGCTATTGATGCAAAGTAAGACCAAGCAAGATCTCATTAGGACGTGCGGCTCTTGCTGTTCGCTTTTGAAATACTACGCCGTTAGCTGTCAGCCTTTTGGGGTCTGAGGGTTAATCGAAACCTGACGCCGTTGAAGGGACGGCATTTAAATATTCCATGGCGAAGAATAAGTGTTGTGAGTGATAGCTTAGTTTTTGTTATTTACATTCAAAGAAAAGTTTCATCGTGCTCGGTTATTCTCCCTTTGAAGTGTCACTAGTGGATTATGGGCACCCACCTCCACTTACGCTGGGACCACGTGACTACATTCGCAGTAAATGTTGCGTTGGTGGCAGGCCAATGACAACACCGCACGTGAAGCTTTCCCTCGCACCCAGCCATTGACCCGATCACGAGCCTGGACAGGTCACATGAACCGTTTCTCAAGTCTTCGATGTGACCTGACCAGGAAGAGTGCACTAGCTTGGGAGGCGTCTTCTCAACCCTCTGTGCCACTCAGCTATTGTTTATTTCGGCGAAACGCAAAGTAGAGATATCTAATGAAACATTTTGTGACACTTTTCTGAGTTTCACACTAATTGGCATTTTTTCGTTTTTTTAAAGGAACTAAAGCTGAAGATCGACGAAGAAGATCGAACTCACAGTGAAATCGAACAATATTTGAAACTCCACCAGGCGGTAAGAACACTGAGATGTTTGGTGCTGTTTGTCATGCGCCTAATTCTAATTGTTTAAGTGCATTTGCAATTTTGGTTCTCAGCGAATGGCACTATACTATCGTGCTGGGTGGTTCTTTTTTGTGATGTAACGATTCTTGATCAACACTGTACCAAGCCAAGCAGCAGTTTTTTTTCAATACAAAACGCCCCTTGCAAAAGTATATATGCGCGTTTGTTAAACAGCAAAAGATATGTTTGAAAATGCTTTGACATTGATCTTCTCGTTCTTGCTTGTTTGAATGGCTTGTTAAAATGTCACGCTAACGCTAGGACGACATTTGATAGTGCTAATCCTGAAAAAAGTTTTGGACCCACTTCTTTGCTGATAGGGCTGAGCCACCATGTTGTAGCGAAGCCTGGCAGAATTGTTGTTGCAGTTATGTTGTGGGAGCCACTGCGACGACTTGGTGTTGCCTTTAGTTGAACTTACAGAAGAAGTTGATCGATTTAGATTAGCGATTAGGAAGAAATTTTGTCCCACTTCAATCGAAGTTGTTGCCAAGTCGGAATCGTTGTTTGGCAGGTTGATGGGGGTGGATTGCACTGAGAGGTGATGTTTAAGGTCTTCAATGAAACATCTATCCTCTATCAGTAGACTAGCAGCTTGATTAACTCAAGCTCGCCGATGAATTCGATTCTGGCTTTAAAACAAGAACAGCCTATCTTGCGTTGAAACTAGTTTGCTGGTTGAAACAACGTCTATAGCGCAAGGTTTATAATGTCGGTACCCGGGTTCTAGCTCAAGCGCTACATCTTTGGGTTTCTTGCTATGTGATACCCTAACGATCGATCTAAGTTAGTTGCATGTCTTGGATCTTAATCGCTGCTGTAAATGCATTGCAACTTCATACTTGGAAGCAGAACCACGACGCAGACGTCGTCAAAACTTCCACGAGACAAGATGCATGCTCAGCTAATTGTGTGAATACGTTATGCCGAATAACTAACCAACCAGTGAGAAACTTACCACGAAAGTTGGTCAACAATTCTTTGCATTACGAGAGCTATACCAAAAACCAGAAATAACTTGACATTTTAAAGACAACCTGCGGCCAAAACGCAATTTATACGCGGTGAGTCCCAGAAGTTACAGTGGTATCGCAATCGTTTATTGGTGTCCAGCCATTACTTAACGATTTGATACTTAATAGCGGTGTTCACTTTCAGCTTAGGCTTTGAAATTACAAAAATAAATTAGTAAAAAGTCAAAACTCTGTGTGAAGTGGCTTAGATAGATGGATGCAGATTTTATCTTTAAGTGCCCTTCGCAATGTGGCAAATAAATAACAAATTTCGTTCTCTGTTCCCGGTACTGGTTGATGGAAAAAGAAACTTAATGAAACACAAGCGCAATGCAATGTCAGATTTAAATCTCAAAGGTAATGTTTCCAAACATCGGTGCATTAAGCTTTTTGATAAAGGAGCACATCTGGTTCTGTCGAATCATGCGCGTGTCTATAGCGGCTATCACTGACTATATCTGATTGCTCGGATTTTTTATTAAACTTTTAAGGAGCTGGAAAGTAAAGTTGAATTCTGGATGGAGAAGTACGACAAAGACGTGGAAGCTAAACAACATGAGCTCACTGTTTTAAAGACATCGAAAGCAAACGACCTGGAACGTTTGCAGGTTTTGTATCTTCGTGAAGAAATTTCATAATGCGTAGCAAAGCTGCCTGCGAGAAAAAAGTTTACCACTTTATTTTGTCCAGGAATTGACGCGAAAATACGCAGAATACGAGCACGTCGTGGTAGAAGATCGCATCGAGAAGGAAAAAGAACGTCGCCGGAAAGAACAAGAACAACTGGAACTTGACTCTGCTATCAGAGTAGGTAACTTAGTTGTAGGCGTTGGAAAGCAGGACGGGCACGAAAAAAGTAGATTGTTTAACTTGGTTTTCTGACATTGGTTTCAGTCAATTTTGGTGAAATGAAGCGCGAACTTTGCAAAATATTTTTCACGTTTTTCCTCCAACAATATTGAGCCCAACTTGGCCGACGCCATGTAAACCTTACAAAAAGTCGAAAAGGTTTTCAACCATTAACTTTTCCTCGTTCCGTTTGGCAGTATCTGTCTCCCGGTCATCTGCAATAATTGGTTCTTTGATGTGCGTTCAAACAAGGCGTTCAGCCGTACGAGAAGTTTCGCACTGATCTTATTTTTTAAAAGTTGATGGTTTTTATAGTTGCAAGCATGGTGGAGAGGCACGATGGTTACGAAGCAACTTGGGCCATTCGGCAAGAAGAAGAAAAAGGGCGGAAAAAAGGGCAAGAAAGGTGGAAAAAAGGGAAAGAAAAAATAAATACTATTTTGTTTCGATTTTTTTCCAGTATAATAAAACTTTTGCAGCGACGTTTTTTCTTGTGCATTTGCTACATTTCTCTTCTCTCCGCGGTCAGGTCTCCTGGCTGCTTCCTCGTTTGCAAAAGCGAGAAAATCGTCGAAGTTCTCATGAGCTTTTTCGTGTGGCGTATGTACTCCGATTTGTTGCGCTTTTCATGCTCCCTAACTCTTTACCAAAGACCGTACAGCGGCCTATGTTCTTAATAACGCGTTTTCGGTAAACTCACTGACGCTATTGTTCTTTCTCAGCAGTGCTTTAACTGGTTGGTATTAATCCCTTTGCAGTTGGGTTTGCAGTGAACCAAAGTTTTTTTTGCAGTAGAACCGATATTTTATGGTATTAAGCAAACGGAGAATTTTTAAAGATTTTCTTTGGAACCTGCAGCCAACTACACCAGATGCTATAGTATACCTTATCATCGGGCGTGACGTCACTCAGCTGCGAAAAAACGATGGCGTTTTATGATCTGAAAGTCGAAGGGCTTTCCGTTAATTAAAACTGCAATGCAAAGTTAATGCCTCATAGCGTAAAGCTTTCGCTTCGCTTGATGGATCTGGTAAGCTGTCTGACGCGTGGATCAACGTGGCGAAATCTTGAGATTGGCAACACATGAAGATTATTGGATTCTATTCCTGAACGTGACAAAAATATTTAATTTTCAGTTGCGTAGCTTTTTCGAAAAGTTGGACACCTCTTATATTCTTTGTGCAAATTCTCTAGCTGTGTCGAAAGCAGGTTAATTTAATTGCAGTAAGTACATTCCAACGTAGGCCAGACCAACCGCCGTGTCGTACACGGCGTTGTGCACAATACCGAAACCAACGAATCGTAAATGCTTCGAGTACGAGTTCGATTACCTTATTGTCGAGTCTGCTGTGGTCTCTCATCTAGAACTGTGACATCGTTAATAAACAATATTGTGGAAAATGCAACTCGCTTGCGTACTGATTTCATAAGCGTTTGCATATTGCGTCAAGCAATTTATTTCGGCAAACACGAAAAAAGTTACGTGTAGTCGTGAAAGTGCGCTGTTTGTGACGTCAAACGGCGACGTCAAATTCATGTTTCAAATCCATCGAATTGTCGAAGTTTGTTGACACAATGCATATCATTATATACGCGCTCTCTTTATTCACTGTTGTATAACTTAATATGTCATTGTATTGACTTTAAACTATCAGCGCTCCAACTTAAAGTGTAGGTGCAAAATACACTAAACGCTACGACCAACCAATCATAACTGCAAAACTATCAGACTGCTCGTTAAAACCAAGGAGTAAAACACACTCATCCCTCCAACAGCGAAGTTTGCAACTGCAAAAGCAGTCTGCACGATTCACGAATGTCTCTGAATACGAGCAGTTGAGTCCAGAAGGTGCGCGCCTGGAATAGTGCACACCCTGGGTTGCAAGATCGAAACAAAAAGGAAGCAAAATCCACTCAGCACTGGAACAGTGCAGGTCACAACTGCAGAAATAAGCTGCGACTCTGCGCGAATGTCTTGTCGATTACGAGTTTTCGAGCCCTGCAGGTGTGCGCCTGGAATGTAGCACACCCAAAGTTGTCAGCTAGAAAGTTAGAAACAAGCAGGGGAGGAAAATTCACTTAGCCCTGGAACAGCGCAGCTCACAACTGCAAAAGCATTTTGCGCAAATGTCTCTTCGAATACAAGAGCAGTCGAGTACACAAGGTGTGCGCCTGAGATGGCACTCACCTTCGGGCACGGAATGTACATAATTATCTTTGTAACTTTTTTGTGTTCTTCACTTGATCGCACGATCTGGAAAATGTCACGTAATGTTTAGTGTCACAGGGATTGCGCCGCACACCTAGCACACCCGGAGTATACGCCCATGGGCGTCGGAAGGATTTTTTCCAGGGGGGGCACTAGGGGATTTTCCAAAATTTTTCCAAGGGGGCAAAAGTGGTGAAATTTAGTTTTTCCCAGTCGAAATGAAAAAAACACCTTTTTTGCTTAAATTTCCGATATCCAGGGGTGGCCTTGACCCCTTACCCCCATTCTGACGCCCATGTATACGCCCCTGCGTAAAAGATGTTTTAATCAAGTTTTCTGGAGTTATGCCTGGCGAGAGGAAACATTGATCCAGATTTAAGTCTGGAAGCGTCGTGATCTTTCGTTTCGGTTACGATTTCGGAAAAATTGGCCGGTCAGGAACATCTTGCTTGTTCACTTAACCCGCATCTGTGAATAGCTTTTATTCTCTGGAACAAGTGAACAACAGTCTTTGCCCCAAATTGATATTCTTGAAGGCTGAGTTCTAAAAATGGCACGAGTGAATTGTAAGAAGGAAAAATAATAATGTTGTCTTTGAGGGTTTCGATTCAAAAATATAACTTAATGCAATTCCAAATTGTAACCGAGTTAGTTATAATTGAATGTAATAAATGATAGTTGGCTAAAGCAAATGTAATTTAGTTGTAAATGTTCAAATAATTTGTTTCCACATAGGTAACACAGTCGAATCAATCAGCAAATTTCGCTTTCACGTAACGCCGTGCATCCTCATTCATGAAATCTCACTCAAATAGAATGATTCCATAAGAGTTACGTGAAATCAATTTCTTACCAAAAATTTTTGCTGATTGATTCGACTGCGTCGCCTTCGCTGAGACTTGAACATATGTGCAAGTCCGAATTATCGCAAAGTCATGAATGCAAAGCTTAGTCGCCTGATTCCTTGAAAGCTTGCAGCAAAATTAGACCTTTGGCTTGTTAGATGCAAATGCATTCAAATTGAGCAGTTGCTGATGAGTTTGCTGTGACTGAATCAATTGAGGCATAGATTCTAGTTTTAAAATTTCGTTTGCTTTTTCATTTACCACATGCTTGTCAAGGCACTGCTCACAGACTATAGTTTGAGTTGGCAAAAGTAGGCTTTGTGATCAGAAAATGAATTTCTTGGGGATTTCTTTGTACAACGAGGAACCATCTGGGCAGAGATGGGCATGGATCAGGCCTGGATCGGACTGAGAAAACTTTTATTGCATAAAAGTGATTATTCCAACCATATCAAAATTTTGGTTGTGATCCGATTTTACAGATTTGATAAATTTTCGAAATGCAAAAAAAAGCAGCGTCTATTTTGCCGTGAAAGGCAAAAGCACTGCTGAAGCTATTTTGTCTTCAAACAATCGTGTTTGGCTAAAGGCAAATAAGTCCAGGAGTGATTTTACCTCATGAGGCAAAATAGACACTGCCTAAAACATACATGGTTTTACATGGGTAGATCAGGACCAGGCTCGTAACCAGCTTGGGACACCAGGGGAGGTGAAGAGTTTTCAGAGAGGGGTCCAAATTTTTGAAACTAAGTCCAATAGTTTTAAACTATGTCCAACAAATTTTTCCAGGTGGGGGGCGAAAAACAGGGCCCTGCGCCCCATCGATTACGAGCCTGATCAGGACTGGATCAGACTGGTGATTTTAAGAAAATTTGCGGTGAACAGCGGCGTAACTTGGAGGTTTGAATTTGAGCCAGAGGGAAAACTTCGCCTCCCCTGGTGTCCTCCCCTTCGCTGAAGGGCCGCAGTGTCCACCGTAGGGAGCCCACTAACCAACACTGAGAGAGAAGCTTCGAAATGATAGTGAATCCGGATGTAAATGTTTAACTCTATACTAAATCACGAAATCACGGGAAGAAACTCGGAAAAACATGCAAAACAACCTACTGAAAATGAAAAGAATACTAAATACCGAAATATACGCTACGAGAGGCGGTTCGCACCCTTTCCCCCGGCAATTACGCCACTGGTTGTGACGTTTTTGGAAATAGCGAGGATCTCGCGCAAAAAAAGTTAACTTCAGTCCAGTGCAATCGCTAATGATGGCACTACCCCAGAAGTACACCAGATAAAAAGAAAACCTGCAAATAATCCATCAACGATTTGCATCGGAATAACTGATTGAAAGACATTGCAGTGTAAGCGTGTTGTCGATTTCCGCACCCATCTCGGAAATGTAACCAAATTTTGTTTTTTTTTATAAAGACCTGTTTAAACTCTACATTGCTTTCGTCTATCTGCGGTGGGTGACCATACTTCCCGGTGTTTGTATCCTGTCTTGATTGTCCCAAAGAGCCAGACTAGCTGTAAACATGACGTAAGTAAAAGTAGGGGTGGCGCAGTGGAATGGCAGGAATGAGCTGTGAAAATTTGTGTTGCTGTTTCAAAAAGGAGCAGAAATGACCTTCGGAAAGTTCTCACACGAAATCAAAAGATTTTTGATACCTTGTGCTGATGCGAAAGGCACTCGAATTGCTATCAATTTTAATTGAAAGCTTCTCCTAAGCTGCGCTCAACCTGGCTTGGAAAGGTAAAATGAATTGCCCCTTCTCATCCAGTTCCTTTGTTATTCCAGCGTCGGAGAAAGGTATTTGTTGTTTACACAAGCGTGCATAACAAGAACATGCGTCAACAGCAGAAAACTAGGTGCTACTTTCATCTTTCTAAAAATTTAAGTCACTTAATAGAAATGCAGAGATGTGGCAAGGGGCCTCTCAGTTCGCTCCTAAAAGTTTTTTTCAACTTTGGGCAAATTGCAGTTTAATCTCAGCACGTTTCTACACTTCACATTTAGACAAGCTGACGAATTGCTTCACTGCGCGCGGATACGCCAAGATTAAAATGCAGTTATCTTCGCCAGACGCACGGCTTTATCGCAGTACGAATGCATTGTTTATCACTCATCCGATCCTAGTGACTGCGTGGGTGCACACGGTGAAGAATGATTTCACGCAGAACAATTGCACAACGTTATCGACAGCAATGAGTTCATTTTTCTACGTTTTCTGGTACTCTGGGTGTCTACTGCTGTGCGAAGTGTTTGAAAATCTTGGACTAGGCATGCCATACGTCCCGTTTTAGCCGGGAAAGTCTCGGTTTAAAGGCTTTGTCCCGGTCAGTCAACCAAAAAGTCCCGGTTACGCATTCAGGGAGCCAGCATAGTCGTACTCTTACATACCTGGTGCATCAGCTCCTGTTAAGAGAATTTTTCCATCATGAATGGCATGTAGTCTGATAACAGAAGCAGAATGCTGGAGCAGTATGTGAAAGCCCTTATCGCCTGTACAATTAATACTGACTTTTCCTGTTGTGATTTTTACGAGAAAATCACAACAGGTTTTTACGAGCCGCCAGTGAGCATACTGTAAGATATGTTATTTTTTTGAATTGCTTCTTGTTCTGCTTTTACACTGCAGTTAGCCTGCTTCCACATGTCTATTTGGCCGCCTTTCTACTAAGTATCCTCATACAGTAGACAAAGATTTTATTTAATGCACGGCTGCATAGAAAAGCCAATCTTAAGCAGTAGATTTGCTTCTTTTGACAATTGACTTCGACACATGCTGTGACTCACACTGTCTGAACATAGCAGTGATCAAACTTGATGAATCTGGAAGCATTTACTGTCTCTGTATTGTACTTGTGAGCAGGGCCGAAGAGAAGGGGTAGCCTACATTTGTTGGCAAACAAGCCCGCAGCAGAGAAAGCTCGTTCCGCTTCAACTGAGGTTGGTGGAATGCTCAGTTATGATTTGCTTGCTCAGTTATGCTTGTTATAATTACAAGACACGTGCAGTCGGCTCGACATCTAAGATCTAACTACTAAACCGGTTGAAATCAGGGTTGCCAGACATCTCTTGAGAAAAAAAGCCTAATCATGTCTGAAAAAAAGCCAAACCGGGTGAAAAAAAGCCAAATTGTTAAGTAAACATGAAATTCTATTTGAATATGTTTCAGAAATATCTTAGGCTTTCTAGTTGTATAAGGTTTTCTAAGTGCTGAAATGCATAGCGTGTAGTATTATTAACCTATTTGTTTAAACTCCGGTGTCACCATTATGGATGCAGCGACACCAGTAGTGGACCCTGCTGAACTTATGAAATTATGAATGATCTGCTTCATGCTTTGCAATGCCTGGACAAAATAGCAAATGCAGCTCTTGTGATAAACCCGAAGAAACAACAGTAATTGAATGCAGTTCCTGTGAGCAATGGCTCCCATACAGTTGTGCTGGTGTGTCTGCCGGTGATGATGTCGTTGAGTTTGAATCTGTACCCTTTTACTGTAGCCAATGCTTGTCAACAGAAGGGCAACAGGCTTGTAGCTCTCAAGACCCAACCCAATGTTACCATTGTCATAGTCAAACAGGCTCAAGGAAAAAAAAGACAATTCGATGTTCACTGTGTGATCGGTCCTTTCACCTCTCTTGCGTGAAAATTTCAAGAAAACATGCCAACAAACTTCCTGGTTGGTACTGCAACACCTACGACCCCGTGCTCAACCCACCACATCCCCGAAAAAAAACAACTATGAGCCCCCCCGTGATTGACCCTGCTTCCTTTGGCGCTTATACTCAATCCCTAAGATCTGTCAACCACCCTATCCACCGCATCCCCAAGGCAGCACGCCCTTCTTTTGCCTCAGAACTTAGCAAACTCATTAGCAAAGCCATCTCTTCAAACTCACTATTTGATTGCCATCGTTTGGTATTTTTCCCCCTTTCAGTCCTCTCATCAGGCCCCCGATCACAAGGGTCTCCTTGACCTCTTCCGTCAAATCAAGAATTAACACATACGTCAAATCGGATGGCCTGCCTGTCCCTGAAGCTCGTTCGAGACAAGCAACCCCGCCACCAACCAAAACCCACAATGACCCAGCCAAAAGCATCAGAAACTATCTGACTTCAATATCAAAGGCGCCCTTCAAACTTTATCTAGCAATAGCTCGTTTTCCACCCCCAATGAAGAATCTCTCAACACCCTTCAACAAAAACACCCCCAAGCCCCAGATGATCTCAAGCTGCTACCACCCCCAGATGCTGGCACCTCATCAATTTGCTTTAGTGCAGACCAAATATGTGTTGCAATCTCTTCCTTCCCACATTCAGGGGCAGGCCTAGCCGGCCTACGGCCACAACATTTGAAGATTGCATCTCCATCACAGCAGGCGACGCCAGCACTTCTCAACCCACCAGCTTAACGGAACTAGTCAACTACCTAGCAAATGTTCATCTGCCAACTGACCTCAGGCCTTTCCTCCATGGTGCCCAACTCCATGGGCTTTGCAAAAGCAACGGAGACCTCAGACCCATTGCCGTAGGATGCACCTACCGACGTCTTGTCGCTAAAGTCTGCTTGAGACCCTTCATTCCAAGGCTCCGTAACCTCCTCCTGCCCTCTCAAGTAGGGGTAGGCACCCCCTTGGGGTGTGAGGCTGCAGTCCACGCAACCCGTTACTTCATGGACCAACCCCACAATGACAAAGTTTTCCTTAAACTTGATGTTAAAAATGCCTTCAACAGCATACGCCGAGACACCGTTCTTCAAGAAGCTCAAAAACACCTCCCAGAAAT
>JGI24021J15306_10005714_pt1 | contig 14812 bp, 9 predicted proteins | sample Ectturendosymbi1_FD_15306 | JGI IMG/M metagenome (IMG submission 15306)
ACGCTGTTGCAGGTGGATAAATTATCTTACCTTGTGATAGTATTCATGAGTGGCGGAAGGGGGGGCAGGGGTGCGCGCCGTCCCTCCTGGCAAGCTAAATGCAAAAATGGGCCCCCTCTTAGAGTTTTCTTGAACTGCAGAATATGAATGTGCTTCTACAAAATTTCGGAAATCCGTTGGTCTTGACATTTTAAATACTGCGCTGTTCAGCAAACCAACAGTCATCAAATGATCAAATGAATCGTAATTTCAATGTTGTTGCAGCCAGTATTGTATTTAAGGGTAGGCGAGCAAGGCACTTGCCTCGGGCCCCCCTTTTTAGGGACTCCTCTTCGAGTTGTGTTGCGCTTAAATGTTCCTTATTTTTTGTGAAAAGCTGATTAACCGCCCTTATAATTTTTTCAAAGCACATCATAATTACGTATTCTGCTTTCAAAGATCCCTCAACCACAATAGTAATGTGTAAGTACTCTGCTTTCGCAGGGGCTTCCAATAGCAACTACAATATGTAAGTACTACGCTTTCAAAGGAGCCCCCAATCGTAACTGTCATGTGCAAGTACCTTGCGTTCAAAGGGGCCCAACAGCAACTGTAATGTTACGAATGTATAATTGCTTTGCTTTCAAAGGGGCCCACAACAGCAGTTGCAATGTATAGGTACTCTCCTTTCAAATGGGCCTCGAACCGCCACTGTAATAAGTGAATAATGCTTTGGACTGTGTTATGCAGTTCTGAATACGTTTATGTCTGAAAGATGTTGTGCAGGCTACTTTCCCTTGCGATTAGACAGTGACGTTGAGATTAGAATAAAGCGAAAGTTGTGTAGTGACTCTGCAACTTCCTTTTTTATTTTGCAAAGCCAATTAATTAACAAAGCTGTCTGCAGTTCACCGCTGAAAGTTGAACCAGAGGTGTTGCGTTTAGCATCTCGGCCGAAGGTGGCAACTTATTTTTCTGGCCATCCCAGCTGGTATCGAGCTTTTCAATACAGTCGGCGCAGCGCACTTCACGCCTCTTTGAAGTGAAATACGCCATTAAGTGATACAAATCTACAAATTAAAACAGGTTTATGCGTTTAAGCCAGTGTTTCCTGCAGTATGGGTCGCGACCCAAACAAGGGTTGCGGTTGCGATTTCGTAAAGGGTCAGAAAATAGATCGCGCCGAGGCGATCAAAACTTAATCCTGAGTTGTAATTTTTTCAAACTTGTCTGCTTGTCTGTCTGTTTGTAGTGTGGCGTAGGTAGGCCTACTTGAGAAAAGAGTAAAATGCTGACAATGAAAACGAACTAGCAACCTACTGCCAAAACTCGTCCATACAACCAACATTTTTGTCATGTTAACAAACGCTGTTTGAGGCTTGGGTCGCAAGATGTTCACCAAACTCAGATTTCAGTCACGATCGAAAAAGTTTTGGAACCTCTGGTATATTAACCAACATGCAATTATTATCAGGAGTCGTCCGATAAACCATCCACATCGAATACGCTATCATTTCTCAACTTTTTCTGAGTAGGCCTATTGCGAACCCTCTACATGGCAGTTTGGCTCCAACGTTATCAATCCAAATTTTGGTGTTAATCCCATCTCTTTGCTTTGTGATCTTTGCTGATCTTTGCAATGTTGATTATGCAGTACAGATTGCAGTTTTGACAACGCAATACAAATAGGTGCAGCATAATTATATCAAGTAGGAGTATGGATGAAATCTAGTGCTCACAAACGTAAAGTGAAAGCACAACAGCAACTTCAAAATTCTGCTGCAAAGTCCAGAAGGCTGACAGAACATTTTGCTGCTTCCCTCACGTCTAACAACGATTTAACTGAAATAGGTCAGTCTGTAATGCTTTGCTAATAAATATCCAACTTCAACGACAAGGTTTTCGTACCTTTGCTGCTGCAAATTCATCTATTATTTCGTCAAAAATTGATATAATTTATTATGTCACACGTATTAACCCAGGAAATGTCTAATTCCAGGTCAGCAATTTTGTGACCTGAATTTCGACAATTATGTCCACGGAGATGTGCAGTTCATAGGTCAACCTAAATAAAAATACATGTGGCAGTAAGTAACTGAAAAGTTCACATTTAAAACTAATGTACCCAACGCTGTTGCACAGTTTCAATCAAAATCTTGAAAAAGTAGTCAGCATTTAATTAATTTTCTGGTGATTCCTCTTTAAACCCCGCCATGTCGATGATGTGCGCAAGCCAAAAACGTAATTAAATTAATTTTATTAAAAGAGTTAAATTTCAACAGTCAAATCTTGCTTTACTTTTACTGAAATCAGACGGTTTTCAGTCTCAAGCTAAAAGTATCTCGCAAAAACATTTGACACATTGATCAAAACAATTCACATGTTTTTGTGTGCCACTGCGCATCCCCATCCGACGTTTTTAGCCATTTACTTCAGAACCGGTGTTAAAATGTCTTCATTTTCTTCCAACTTCCGGATTACTATATGATGATAAGTAAAAGTAGTTATAGCTAGTGCGCTGCTTCAGTGTTTGGCATTACCCCTGTGTTCATGGGCGTCCGCAGGGGGGCAAAATGGGCATTTGTTACCTCCTGGAAATTGGGACTAAGAACGAAAAATTTCTAGAAAATCTGGTCAGCAGCTTAATTGACTTCTTGCAATGACAGTTTATCGGCCGATATACCACGTGCACTGCACTAGAACCGGGTTCACTGTTCTGGTATCATGCAGTGATGAGCTTGCTTGCAGTTCCCTACATCCGCTACATTGTCTGCAGAGGGAGGTTGCGAAACTTGGGAGCGGACTTTATTGCGTAACGATACCAAAGCAACAAACGTTCTCCTCTAGTTAACGGCAGCAAGGGGTTTTGTCGTATGTGGCTATTGAACGCAGACATCTGTGGCAGGTAATGCAGCGAGACAATGACTGCTGATAGCAGTAAGTCACGTAGTTTTATACGGTGTGAAAAGAAGCATTACTGCTAACGTAGCGCATGTGTGGGAGTGTTGCCGAAACATGGGGCATTTTCTTTGTGGTGTAGAAATGGGAAAGCGTTATGTGAACGTCCATTTGCATTGTATGGTCAGCAATCTGAAAACGACAAATAAAATGTCGACTTTGCCCAGCCTTGCAAAAATTTCTGCGGACGCTCATGCCTGGGTTGTGTGTGTTTATAAATCTGCTTTGTACTGTTCTGCGCTATGAATAACCATTTTGTATTTTTCGAGTACCCCAGCGTGTCGTTGAATGTGCAATTCACCACGAACGGGATGTGTGCGAAGACTTCCACCAAGGGATGTAGTGCTAACAAAAGAGGTGTGGGTAGACACCCAAAAAAACTAGCCGTTTTAAAGCAGCTTCAAACTTGTTTTAATGCGAAACGTGAAAAAGGTGGGGAACGCCGTTCCCATGCGTTCCCGCTCCACTACACCCCTGCTTACACCCATATATATGTGGCGCGAACAATCGAAGACTTACACCCATATATATGTAAGGTATGTGAGTTTTTGGAAACTAATTATTGCATACCCAAACGGTGGCCAATGGGCCCCCTTCAGCAAAGTTTGGCCCCCCTGGCTCAAACCTCTAGTTACGCCACTGTGTACTGCCGTTCACTTGCAGCACACACTGACTTGGGTTTCTGTAGAGGCATAATGCATCGGTCCTTTTAGTGCTGATTTTCATGCCCGCTTGGTCGCACGCACCGGAAATCCGATCATGTACATGTTGAAGATCCTGTTCACAAGATGCAAACAGCATCAAATCGTCCGCATAAAGCAAAACGTTGATCCTGCAGCTCCCAACACTGACACCGTCGTCGACATTCTATCCAATTCATATATATGGGCGTCTGAAGTGGGGGCTGGGCTGGATTTTGAGTTTTAGAAAAAAAAGGTTGTTTTCTTAGGTTTGAGTGGGAAAAAACAAATTTCACCACTTTTGACCCCTTCTGGAAAAATTTAGGAAAAATCCCATAGTGGCCCCCTGGAAAAAATCCTTCAGACGCTCATGTTCGTATATTGACTATGAAGAGGAGTGTTGACAGAACTCTTGTTGGAGTCCATTTCATTTCATTTGTTTTATTTGGGAAACAAACACACACGAAACAAAAAAACAACAACAGATAAGATAAACAAGCAAACTCATGAATAGAAATACAATCAAAATTATATATGCATCTTCCCGGGGAACCAAATATAACCAGGTAGTTTTCTAGTTAGGTCCCCCATAGTCTAATGTTAAAATAATGCTATGTTAATGGGGTTTAAGGTTTGTACCATCAGAAATTTTTATTATGACAGTGGGGAATACTTAAGGTAGCATATAAATGACACGAGTTAATATTGGTTTAAGAAGTCCAACACCCACGGTGGTCTAGTCCAACACCCACGGTGGTTTAGTCCAACACCCACGGTGGTTTAGTCCAACACCCACGGTGGTTTAGTCCCACACCCACCACCCACGGTGGTTTAGTCCAACACCCACGGTGAACGGCTGTGATTTAATTTTTATCCCAGCTAACTTAAATTAACTGAAAACGATAACATGTGACAGAAAACTCGGACTGAAAAATACCTATTTTAGAATCTTGGATGAAGAGTGACATCTTTGGCTAATGTCTTCCGCTGTAGAAACCATAGAAGTGTGTTTCGGGGCTGCACCCAACGGAAGCTACAGTAGAATCCTACCTTGCGGAAGGTTAGACCTACAGAATGAAATCGACTAAATTGTTTGCTACTTCCAGGCATTTCGCATTACAAATTTACAACGAAAAGCGGCAATTCCCGGTGGGCTACTCTCCACAACACTCGTGATACCTTATCTGACTCATATAACAGCTCTGAAAATTGTCACGAAAATGCTTCGATCTGTTAAGTTCGACAAGTTTTCATTCTGAACGAACAGTGCCAGTTCAAAGTTGAAATCAAATGTTAACGGTTTTTTCCTCTTTCTTTCCTTGGTAGACTTTCATGAATTTGTTTGTGCGTGCTTGTATCCACTATGCTTTGCCCTATTCCTGCTACTTTTTCACATAAATGTTGCATTGAACGTTTATTGCTATCATTCCAATACGGCTGACGCTAAAGACAGGTATTCTTGCGTTAAAACATGCCTTGTTTAGATGCAAGCTTAGATTATTAAGCTGATAAAAAGTTTCGGGCAAGGCACTTTTAAGAGACTCAATAAGCCAATCAATATCTTATTTCTGAAAATATTGCATAAAACGCATAGTTTTTGAAACATTTTTTCCATGCGTCGGTTTTGTGCTGAGTTTTACCACTTATTATGTGGATTTCTATCCTACAGTTTGACTAAAGCTTGTGTACCTGAACAGATTCAGATAAGATGGTTGTCCTTGCCATGCAGAAGCACGTAGCTGTGGATTCCACGAGTTCTGTGCTGCGCACTGGCTGTTACACAGCAGGGCAAGCGGGCTGTTTACTTTATTGCAAAATGGCTGCGCTAACAAAACATGATGTAGATGAAACTCCACTAATTTACTGTTTCTGTTTGGAGAAATCACAAAAAGCGTCAGAAAAATGGAGATTACGTCCGCGATTGGCGCTACAGGTGATCTGGTCAATATTGGCAATGGATATCACCTTTAAAAATTTACAATACAGCTTTTTTGGGGCATAAGTTTGATTCAAATTACTTTTTTATAACTTTATTCTATATTACAGACAGTTGCTTACAGTATTCAAATCTGAAGTTTTGTCAGAATTTTCGCAATTTCACATTTTGATAAAGTGCTTAAAACAAGAGAAGCAGTGACCGAATATATGTAGAAGTACGCTGTTCATCAACGCATTGGCAACTCTTATGAGATGCATATAAATATCTCGAAAAAATCGCTTCAAATGACCAAATCGAAAACCTTTTTTTCAATGATGCAACTCACAAACACTGAAAATAAACGTTGTTCTTTGCAAATGTACTGGTTGACGGAAATGTGAAGCAATATCGTCTCGAAATTAGCTTTCAACTTTTTTAAACACGTTGGTTTTTGCAAATGTACAGGTTAACGAAAATATAAAGCAGTATCGTTTCGATTTTTTCTCAACATTTGGATGCTGATTTTTGACTAAATGGCGCATAATAAGCCAAAATAATATCCAACCGGATTAAAGGAGGTATTTTGACTTTGGGGGGTTAGGTTTTCTACGAATTGTTATGTCAAAAGCTGATGGTTTCAGGCAATGCCTACGAAAGGGGATTACAAAAGGTACATCGTACCTGGGCTCGGGACGTACTGGGACCCAGAAAGATGAAAGTACTCACGCTACGTTTTTCTGTAATCGAACGCAAAATTGATGGTCGCTTTCTGCAACTGCAGAACTGGTAGCGCTATTTGAGAATCTTAGCATGGTAACTATTTTATCTATATTCTAATTAATATACAAACAAGCTATACAAGTTTCGACGAGGACCCAGAAGCTCGGAGGGCCCGGTATCGGTCTTTGTAACCCCTGGTGAAATTTCTCTCAGAGGCCCTGGTTTCAGGAGACAGAGCTCTAGAAGATCACAAAAATACTTGGTGATCAAGTCTTGCCGCAAGTCCCAGTGAAGACAAATGAAGCGAATTATTGATTCCATCAACCGTTGCAAGGTTTGACTACGCTGTAGCCTGCCTCACAAGCTCGATCAAGCTAACCTCGACAGACATATGCAACTGTGCCCTTTGCATTGCCTGCTGCGTGCGTTGGATGTAATCTTGCTTTTTCGTTTCGGTTTCGAAGTCGTCCGGTTTTTCAAAGCGGTCCAGAGCTTCCGAGTAAGTGCTGAGCGCTTTTTCGATTTGCGACAGCCTCATGTATGTCGACCCCAGGATGTTCAAACAGGTTCCGAATATCTGACACTTAAACGCGTCTTCGCCGAAAGTATCTCTCATCATGTCAACAGCATCACTTAAAATTTTTTCGTTCGCGCTGATGTCACTGTCGCACACCTCGATGTAGTGGGCCTATAATTTTGGATGCAGAGCTCTTTACTTCCTGCCCTGGAGAGCGAGTGTTAGTAGTCATGACTCATCAGGTTCAATATAATATTCCTACATTTGAGGCTCTATTAAGAAAAAATATGCACTTGTTTCTCGAAAGATGCAGAAGGTCTAATAAAGTAATGGTTGCCTGCTTTGACGCAGTCAGATTGTTTATATTCGTCCTTATTCTTTGAACACTACAACCGCATTTTACTTTGTGGCTGAGTGCTCGGACATTGCAGTGTTTGTTCGTTTGAGAGTGTGTCATGACACAACGCAATCGTACTTTGCCTGGGCTTGACAAGTTTAGGAATTAGCGTCCTGCTCTGCAGTAGTGTTGCACCAAGTGAACCAACAGTGTTAAGAATGTGTCTGTTAACCTGAGGCTCGGCCTCCAACGCCGTTACAACACGTTCTGTTAAGTAAGTTTCTGTAGCCCGGTGTCAAGCGAAATTTCTGACCTATTACTTTTTGTCAGTTAGTTTGCTTCTCAGAGTAAAGAAATAAAGTTTGGCGATTACTGTTTTGATGTGTGTTGTGTGAATTAAAAATTTTTGGTTTGATGTCAAATATCCACAACAAGCTACAGTACGGGAATAAGTATAACCAGTGAAAAATATTGGACTTAATCTTAGACTTTAATTATTTTCTTTTTCTAACTGTAACATAGACCCTAACCCGACACACGTGCCTAAACACCAAATCCTAAGCCCTAATTATCAGTTTTCTCAGCGTATTTGATATGTTGAATGTTGCTCTGCGCATGCGCATGGCGTGAAGTCAGAAATTTCGCTTGACACCGGTGATTCAGCCTCAAACGCTGTTGTAAAACGTTATTTTGTCTGTTTTTATTAATCAGCGTTGTGCAGAATGTGTGTGTTTGTTCTATGTACTTCGTGTCTGCCGGCAAAAATCCATTGTTATTATATGTGACCGTTTGCGAAAAAGTTATTCCACTATTGTATAAGCACGATGACGTCATGGAATGAAATTTCATGAATATTGCCCCACCCCCCGAAATGAAGAGCTAGTTGCGCCCCTGCCCTGGATGATTTGCAATGTCAGCCTCAATATACTGAGCCCAGCCAGGTTGTTCAAGCGATCCTAACCCATTGGTGTATTTGAGATAGTATTCGATGACTTTTAAGCTTGGTGAAGCTCCTTTGATGCTACTGTCGCCAGTAGCGTAACTAGAGGTTTGAGTCAGGGTGGAAGCTTGGCTGAAGGGGGTCAACTGGTCGCCGTAGAAAAGCCCACTATCCCAAACTCAGGAAAAGGTAAGAAATGATAGTGAATATCTGGATGTCGTGTATGTCCATACTAATTAAAAAGAACGAAAACATTCCGAAAAACGCAAAAAGCAACAAATAAAAGAATACTAAATATCAAAATGTCAGCTAAAGAGAGCCCAATTTTTATATTTTGCTTGCCAGGGGGGGGGCGGCTCGCCCCCTTGCCCCCCGTCAGTGACGCCGCTGACTGTGGCTTGTTCTGTAAGCAGTGGTAGATTTAAATGGATGCGAGTGAGGTGCTTGCCGTGCCCCCCATTATTAGGGACATCCATCGAGATGTTTCGCGCGTAACATTTCCTCATTCTTGATGGAAAACGCATGACTCTCTCATATAATATCCTCCGAAGTAGATCATAAGTAAGCAACCTACTTTGCTTTCAAAGGGCCCCACAACAGCAACTGCGATGTGTAGGTACTCTGCTTTCAAAGGAGCCCCCAATAGCAACAGTACTGGGTAGATTCTCCGCTTTCATAGGGGCCCCAACAGCAACTGCAATGTACAAGTAACCTACTTTGCTTTCAAAGAAACCCCCAACAGCAACTGTAATGTGTAGGTTCTCTGCTTTCTAAGAGGCCCCCAACCGCCCCTGTAACGTGTAAGTGCTTTCAAAAGGCCCCCACCAGCATATCTAATGCGCAAATATGGAAAAGCGTCAAACCAAGTTCAATACCTTAAAAACTGTGGCTTAAAATTTGTTCCAAAAAGTTCTGAAAATATCCTATCAAGTAAGAGCAAAAATTTAGGCCTATACCAAATGATAATCCTCTTCACTGTCAGAGAACGAAGCTTCTCATAATATAATGAATGAAGCTCTTATAATAAGTGGGGGGCGATGCCAACTTGCTATCGCTAAACTTTTATGTGTTGCTAGCTTCGTCTTCCCAACTTTCAGTATTTTTGAAGTTGTGTATCATGAATACCCTTTCTCATTTTCTGTTATGTCAATCACGTTTAGTCTCAGAAACGCATCCTTGGGTGACCCGCATATCCCCTTCCTAGGCTAGATCAAAGGGTCGTATCGCGGTTGACTGAGTACGTTGACACCATCAAAGAGCTCCCCTTTTTGGCCTTGTCTCGAGTTCCCCGATTCGACCGGTTCGCAAGAACCTGTTCTTGGAATTTCTTTAATCCCGAGAACCGGCTGTTGGCTTGAGTCAGCGGTTCTCAATTTTTCCCCATCAGGGATATCTAGAACTCCTTGAACTCCTCCTTGGAGTTCTCCTTGAACTCCTTGGAGTTCTAGATATCCCTGTTCCCCATGAACACCTTTTACTTATAACTTATTGTGGCAAACCTATCATAGACTTGCTGCTAACTTTTAATAGTGAAAAACAAGACTAAACTTTGGGAACATAATTAAAATCAAAAATTTCCCTTGCTAGACTGTACAAGTTGGCGACACAAAGATCAACCTTTGCGCTTATATCGGGCCAACCAGCATGGTTTGCCTCTGGAGACTGCGATAATGAGAGAACCTGTTGTTAGTGGATCCTGGAGTGAGAGAACCTGTTGTTAGTGGGTCCTGGAGTGAGAGAACCTGTTCTTAAAATGTTTGAATCCCACCACCACTGACCCCAAGTCCACCGCTGGTTGTAAGGAACATCCTCAAGTTGCCACGGAAGTTGGGAAATATAATTTCTAATTTGAACTTTTAGAATACTTCTCAGCTCCTGTTTGATATCTTTTGGTTGTTCCAAAGAAAGCGGAAGGTGTCATAAATTTGTTTGGCTGCACTGAAATTAACTGTAAGCCCTCCAATAACATTATCCAATATTACATAAAATCTGTGCTTTCGGGAGTGGGCTTCCTCAGAGGGTTCACCTGCTTCTTTCATATTTTCATCAGGTGTATCCACGCCATGGGATCTTGTTCTTTTTCTGGCAGTGGTAAGCTACTGCGGTCCCTAAACAATTTTACTTCTATTTGACCACTTCATGCTTTTTGCCCATTCCAATCTTTTCTTCACTTTTTGAGTAAGAAGCTGCTTTTTAGCGGTTTCTTAGCCTTTCTGCCCACCTCCAATAGGCGTCGTCGCACTGTACTAAAGTCATGGGCGTCGAAATGATTTTTTCCAGGCGTGGGCTAATAGTTGGTTTATCCAGGTGGTGGCCAAAAGTATTTTCATTTTACTAACTAAACACCAACAGAAACACATTTTTCAACAAAAAATAAATAGTAAAATATCAAACGTTAAAATTTAGGGGTGTAAAGTCCCCCCATGCGCTTCGTCCCGACACCCATGACTTGATCTTATGTGAACTCCAGCATGGATCAAATGCTATAAATCAAAACTCGTGTTTCTTGCATACCTTTTGCGATTTGCAATGGTTATTTGGGTATAGTCTCAGTATTCCGAAAGCGTAACAATGAGACTCCGCTCCCTAGTTGTGATATCTGCTATTAAAAATCACAGAACTTCCAACATGTATCACTGTCTACTACACGTAACGGAAATTCCCATCTTCATTCTATAACAGGGGTTCCCAACCTGGGGCACATTTGCCTATCTGAAGGGGTACATTTAAGGTTAGCAATAGAAGGGAATACATATATATATACATATTATTTATTTACAAATATTTTACATATATCAGTGAACATTATTTAAAAAAATAAATAACTTTGAAATTAACCGCAACAATTCAACTTGAGACCTAAAAAGGAATCTACCATTAGTTTTAAAATCTAAAAGTTTTATTAAAAATTCAGTGTATTTGTTATTTTCCTCAACCTTTTGTCATAAGAAAATTTAGGGGTGCATGCTCATCTCTCATAATGTTGAAGGGATATATAGTCAGAGAAAGGTTGGGAAGCCCTGTACTATAATACTATTGAGCTCATTAAAGTCACGTGTGACGTCATAAAACATATTTTTCGACTGTTCCCACACGTCACGCCGTATTAATTCATTGAGCTAACAACGACACCAGCAATTGACGTATTTCCAAACCCACACCAAAAGAAATGGCGATACATTGCGTTATCACTGAAATAACAACTTTAGTCAATCAATGTGCACAAGCTATGATAGCAATGAGGTGCTCTGCAATTTCAAAGGCCTGATTAGGCATAGGAACTCATAAATATAGGCAGTGGTGGGTTTAAGGTTGAGGGGGCCCGAGTCAAGACTAAAAAGGGGGGCCTCTGATGACGTCATTATACTCAGCCAACCGTGATAGTCACTTTTAATTTGCCTAAGATACGGCCACCCAAGGATATGTTCCTGAGACTACGGCATAACTGAAGCAGCAGAAGGGGAAAACGCAAAAGGGCGTTCATGATACACAGCTTTGAAAATACTGAAAGTTGGGAAGACCATGGCTACCAACACATAAAAGTTAGGCAATAGCAAGTTGGCATCGCCCCACTTTATTTTCGCGCCCAACTTCTCTGCATTCACCATCAATAAACTACAAAGTTTACCCCTTTGAAAGTTTCACACCTTCTCCCTTTGAAAAAATGTTTGGTAGTTGGTATTCTGAATTTGTTCACGTTCATGTCTTTGTGGGAAATCCATGAAACTACAAAAAACAACCAAGAAGTTTGAAACACTAAATTTGTTTTAAATTTACTTCTTTTAACTGCAAAAACATAGCATACACAAGCATCCAATTAGAGACTTGTTTTGGAAAGCTTTGGGGCTGGTTGAGTCAAGGCTGCCTCATCTTGCATTGACACTAGTTGTTGGAAAAATGTGCAAAGGTTGGAAATAACTCATCATATACCTTATCGAAAACATTTCTACTGCAGCAAGTAGCCTACACAATTGATTAAATCTGTGCTAAGAAACAACGGTTCAAGTTATATTGGCTAAGAGCTGGCACAAGAGCTTAAACATCACCTACCAAGCTACCAGGTCTACCTCAAACCAACCATTTATTGGACAAGCTTCAAATAACCTGTAACTTCAAGCATTGGCAAAATCAAACCACCTAAAATACCTGAAATATCTATAGAAAAAATGAGTAGCCTGTTCATAATACTCAAAAATTGCCATTTCTGCTATGTGATACGAAGCATGAATGTAGCCTTGCTTATTAACACTCTTTGCAGTCCAACAGCAATAATACAAAATTGCTTTGTAAACTAAGAAAAAAATGTTCTATAAATCAAAAGATGTAGTGTGGTCCCTGCTACAACAATTGCATGTTGTCTTATTTCTGATGGAAATGTAAGGTACAACATCACAAGAAATGAAAAATTTCTCTAACCTCTTCAACTCAGAGACATAAAAAAGACTACTTTTTATTCATCTGTGGCATTTTCATGAAATTACCAATATAGTAAATACTTCAATCTATAAAAATCATCATTTGGTATAGAAAATTATCATTTGCTATAAAAAGTTATCATTTGATATAAGATAGGGTCTTTTCATAACTTTTTGAAAGAAATTTCAACCCACAATTTTTTTAGGTGTAGAAGTTGGTTTGAAGATTTTCTTTATTTGCTCATTGGAGATGGTGGTGGGGTCGCTTTTGAAAGGACGGTACTTACACATTACAGTTGTTATTGGAGGTCCCTTTGACAGCATAACACTTGCACATTTCAATTGCTGTTTGGGTCCCCTTTGAAAGCATATTACTTGCACATTACAGTTGCTATTGGTGGCCACTCTGAAAGCAAGGTACAGTACTTGCACATTGAAGTTGCTGCTGGGGCCCCTTTGAAAGCAAGGTACTTACACATTACAATTGCTGCTGGTGGCCCCTTTGAAAGCATGGAATTTTACATTACAATTGCTGTTGGGGCCCCTTTGAAAGCAAGTGCTTACACATTACAATTGCTGTTGGGGGCCCCTTTACAAGCAGAGTGCTTACACATTGCAGTTTCTTTAAGGCCCCTTCAATGAAGTTCAAATGGAGAGTAGGCCTACTTACACATTTCAGTGGCTGTTGGGGGCCCTTTGAAAGCAGATTACCTTCAAATTGCAGTTGCTGTTGGGGGCCCCTGTGAAAGCAAAGCACCTGCACATTACAGTTTCTGTAGGGGGCCCGTTTGAAAGCAGAGTTCTTACACATTACAGTTTCTTTTAGGGGCCCCTTCAATGATGTTTTAAAAGCAGAGTGCTTACACATTGCATTGGCTGTTGGGGGCCCCTTTGAAAGCAAAGTACCTCCACATTACAGTTTCTCTAGGGGCCCCTTTGAAAGCAGAGTACTTACTTATGATCTGCTTTGTAGAACATTATATGAGTGAATAATAAATTTTTCATCAAAAGTAAGGAAAGTTCACGCGTGTAACACCTCAAGGGGGCCCCCAAAAAGGGGGGCCCAAGGCAAGTGCCTCGCTCGCCTCCCCTTAAACACACCACTAAATATAGGCCAATTTTTCAGACCCATGACATAAACACACAACAAAGCAAAAGCACCAATGCACATTCTCCTTAACTCGGTTGATAACATCATTATTATGGGCGTCGGTAGGCCGCGGCAAGAGGGTCGTGCCCCCTGGATGTTGAAATTTGATATTTTTCTGTTAAACTTTTAGTAAAATAAGGTTGTTCTCTTAGTTTCCGGTTGGCAAAAAGAAATTTCATTACTGTTTGGCCCCCCTGGAAAGAATCCATCCGACGCTCATGATCATTATAGTAATAGAAGTGTGTAATAAATTTCATTTTTTTGAAATTATACTCTCTTCTGTGTGGAATTACCTCAAATGATTTTTCAAGTTTTCTGGGCTATTCACTACCAAATCAAAATTATACAGAACCGTTCGATTACTGCGTTTATGCAAAATTCGACGAGGGCCCCAAAAGCTAGGTGGGCAGGTATCGGCCTTTGTACCCCCTGGAAAAATTTCTCTCACAGGCCCTGGCTGCATGGCTGATATATTACGAAAGCGATGTAGGCCTACTGTTTTTTTTAATACAATATCAGCCGTCACTTTGCTACGGAGCATACTAGCTGCTATAGCGAGCAGGGTTGCGGAGTCCGAGTCGCAAGAAGTCGGAGGTTTTTGTGTGGAGTTGGAGTCGGATTGCTCAGGTCACTAGGAGTCGGTGTCAGATTTTTTCATCTGACTGCGGAAGTCCAGTTGAATCATTTTATACATTGCACTCCTGAGCTAGGAATCTTAACTTGTGCCTGTTGAAATGGTACAATTTCTTTTGAAATTTTTATTGAAACTGAGAATTCTTGCTGTATACCACGATTTCCATTGGTTGCTAGTTGCTACAAAACTGCTGACAGCCAAACTTCATTAATGTCATGCTAAGGAGTCCGAGTTGGGGTCGGAGTGGAAATTTTGGAAAGGTCGGAGTCGGAGTTAGAGTCGGACATTTTACCTCTGATTCCGCAACCATGTGTTGCAGTTGACTGCATCGCCTTGAACTGCTGAGGCAAGCACAAGCGAAAGATGGGAATTCGGGGCATTAACTAACAGCAAAGCAACCAGCAGCAATAGAGCTCCCTTACTGAGTTCACTCTACTACCACTAGGTTACACTATCATTATATACGAATAAGTGAACTACGATAATTCGCTTGTGGTGACTATCACAGTGACTTGTAACTTATGGGCACCATCTAGTGGTGACCATTTATTTACATGTGGCGCC
>JGI24021J15306_10005715_pt1 | contig 14809 bp, 10 predicted proteins | sample Ectturendosymbi1_FD_15306 | JGI IMG/M metagenome (IMG submission 15306)
GAAGCCGGTTTTTCTGCGGTAGCAGTAATCAAGTCGAAGTACCGCAATAAGATTGACACTGAACGCGACATGCGTGTTGCAATGTCAAACATTGCACCGCGTTTTGATAAAATGTGCATAGAGCAACAAGCTCACTGCTCACATTAAACGTTTTTAGTATTTTGCGAATAAACGCTGACATTTTTGTGCATTTTGAACAATGAACACGATTTAAATACAATTTTTTGGTAAAACTTGAAATTTGCACATTTTGGCTTCATTACGGCGCCGCGAGTATTGATAAGTTTTCAAAGGGTGCCGTCAACAAAAAAAGTTTGGGAACCGCTGGCTCATAGTGTTCTCAGGCAGAAAACATTCTTGAATATTTTGTGCTGTAACGAACTTTGCTCACAATTACAAAAATAAACCGAACTCGAACCTGAAGGTGTCGTTGTAGTTGCAGCAGCTTCTGTAGTGACAGTTGTTTTCGGCGCTTTGGTGGTTGTACCTTGCACAAAAAGCGAAGAGCTGAAGAAATCAACCCTTAGGCGACAACAGCAAACCTAAAAACTGGTGTTTTGTTTGGCAGCAAGTTTTGAAAAAACAAGCGTGAGTCAGGTTTTACTCACGCGCCGTGAACTCACGATCATCATCAGATTTTTCCCGTTCTTATGCCTTTCGAGTCCAAAAGGCTTCACCCATACTTTTCAAGGTGGAAAAAATGATTACTAGGGCAACCAAAAGTAAATAAAGTCAAATTTTTTCTGCATTTTCTGAAGCTTATGAAACGTCCAAAAACCAAATTTCACGCTCATACCATAAGGGAATCCCAAGTTATTAGGTAAAAAAAGTCAAAATTTATCATGAGGTCAAAATTTATCGTTAGGTCAAAATTTATCGTTTGGTCAAAATTTTCTTGCAATACAGTTTTTTCTCTTTATCGATATTTTATTGCAACTACAACAATTGATATTGACATACTTTTGCAAGCTTAGTTGCAATTCTGTAATAATCATGGGTTTGTTGCGGTTTCCTACGTAACAATGTTGTTTTGCCCACTCCCTCACAATTTAATGTTACGTAGGATAGGCGTGTATGGCAAGAAACGTGGTCATACAGTACTTGGTTTGATATATGCTCAATCCATTATGCATATAGCGTTTCAAGTTCATCTTTATTGATGTTCTCAGGTTTTACTCTGCTGTAGTTATTAATGTATTTATCAATATATCATCCCCAAAGTTAACAACCAAATTTTTTTTTATTTCGAAACATGCTGAATATGCTTCTGGGTTAACCTCAACACCTAAGGCTGAATAATTTGGCATTGTAAACGCAAAAAATTTGTAGGTCAAAATAAAGTCAAAATTTATAAATTATAAAGTCAAAATTTTGAGTTTTTAGGTCAAAAAATTGGTTGCCCTAATGATTACGTTTTCAGTGTTGGATGAAAGTCATGTTTCACGCTAGAAAACTGAATGTGTATTATAGCTTGCAGAACACGTTACGCATGAAGCACCTGTGGTAACAGCGGATGTGCTTGGTGGAATTGCTGGAGTTGTAATTTTGGAGGTCGTGGTTGTAATTCCAGTGGTGGACGTCGTGCTGGGAAAAGCTGCAATGTATAAAAGATAATTTCAGCAAGATGGAGTAAGTTGTATAAATGAACTCTTTTGCAAGATTCGTCCCGAACCAAGAAAACTCACATTCTTCAAAAATTTGCTATGTTGAATTTCCGCAGCTGACGCAACTATATGGCGCATTAAAATAGCTACGCGTATACAACTGGTATGCATCGGTTACTTGCAAGAGTTGATTATCATGCAGTGGGCATGATTTACTTGAATATGCAGTTTTTACTATTTCACGTATCACATGTTCATGGTAGTCTTTTTCAATTGACTTACGTCCGCAAATCATATTTCTTAGTTCCGTTGCTTTTTCAGGCAATGAAGAATAGCTCTGATCCGCCACAAGCAACCTGGATGAATTGAAGGTCGGTCCCAACGAAGATACCAAGTTTGTTATTGCTTGAGGCGGCATGCCAGGTGCTGGGGGAACTACCACCGCCAACACATCAATTCCATTGGCAATAGCCTTGGACACCACGCTTGCTATAGAACTTCGATGAGCACCCATGAAGCCCGGGTCCACGCCCATCATCGGAGGGAGATCTGGCATAGGTGGTAACATTGGCAGTCTGCCCGCAGATCGAATGTCAATAATAGCGAGCTTTCTCACTCCAACTCGTCCGCCAGCAGTTTCTGCAAAGGCGCAATGTTTAATTCGTCAACCACGGCTATATTTTTGACAATGCCAGCAAACTTTTATTGGAAACCTTATCCGAAAAAGCAAGAGGCATTTCTGTAACTTACTAAGAAATTTCGTGTTGAAAGCCATCTGCAGGGGAGTAGAGAAATCCATTATCGTTTTTCCGGGTGAAGACAACTGATCGATTTTTTTATGAATCTCTTCATTGGTGGCAGAAGGATTCAAACGAATTCCTTCGGTTAGTGTGTTCCCAGCAAAGTAGACACCAAACTGCAATATAAAGAAGCCATGTCGGTGTAATAACAAAAGCGTCATAATGACGAAAATTAACCACAGAAGAGCATTTAGAAGTTAATCCGATCTATAATGTCCAATTTCCATCCTATTTTTGAAAAAACAAAAGAGCGAACTGTACCAACAAACCAGTTGACGGTATCGCAAATTTAGAAGATATGTAGAACCAAAGCATGAATCGTCTATTGCAGGGGTGGCCAACCGCTCAAAGACCAAGAGCCACATTTCTTACTGTGTTACAGCAAAGAGCCACATCATACACATGCGTACACACGAACAACACCCCATCTCTTCCCCACTCACACGCATACCTTTGCTCAGCTAGATTTCTTGTAAATATCACACACCAACCTGACAACGAAGAATTTTGCAAGCCATTTATTGTTATGCACAACGTTTAGTGGGACTTCTGTTGATTACGCAAGTGCCGCATGAAACCGGGCAAAGAGTTGCATGCGGCTCACGACCCCTGGTCTATTGTCAATAGCTTACCAAGGGAATTTCTTAAAGTGTGTGATCAACAGCGTCTTTCTCTGTAGTCAATTGCAGTGTCTGATTTAACAACATCCAAAACTTTCAAAAACATTTGTATGACTTATCTAAGAAAACGTTAAGTGTCGCTAATTTCTATTTTTGTTGTTCCCGTGATTTTGTGAAGTTACTCACTGCTACAGCCAATACAGCGTAGTTGTATCTAAAAAATTATTTGTTCATTCATTTTGGCTCGACATTCAGGTCTTTACGAATTTCACAACTGCGCACTTTGTCGCGAAGTGTCACATGGTGAACTCTTCGCATAAATCCCAGCTTTGCCGTTTGCAGTTGAGATAGCACTCTTTCATTTATTACCCAAGATTCTTGACCAAAGGTGAAGATCAGATCAAAGGCCGAGATAAGAACTGACAGCTTTGCGGTGTTTGAAAGCTCCCGTTTTGTGGCCACAATCCTTGTATAAACCTCCTTGTTCCGCCTTCCGTCACTCGTGAATACCACCATACCATCCCAAGTGCTTGAACTTCTCCACTTGCTACAGTCTATTGCCGTTCACTTGCAGCATACATTGCCTTCGGTGTCAAGAGAGATATAATACCTCGGTCTTTTTAGTACTGATTTTTATTCCTGCTTACCGATCAAACGCATGATGAAGGCCCTGCTTAGAATATGCTGGCAGTACCAAATCGTCGGCAGAAAAACCAACAGTTGATTCTGCATCTGCCAACAGTGACAACATCATAGACTCAGTGGTTACCGTCTATCCAATTCATATTATTATAGATTATGAAGAGGAATAGTGACAGCCTGTAACAGGCGGACAGCCTGTAACAGGCGGCCGTCAACATTGACATCAGTTTCCACTGACAATAGCTATTTCAGACCAAGAGAAAAAAATTGTATTGGCTGAAACAACGTAATGCAGTTTGTTTTTGTTATCGACGTAGCTATCCAGTACACAATTTCGTCCACCGCTTGAGGTTTCATGTGCACTTGAGGTTCTTTGCGGAATCATTTGCTGTTACAGCGATCGGTTCATTTTAGAATTTATCTGGTCAAATGCATCTTTGCCTATAAATGCTTCTCACTATTCTTTACAAAGACATCCCAGTGTCAGTGTGAAGCCAGCAAATCATTCCCGGATTTTTTCTGCACAAAACATCAGTGAAACAAGAAAAAACAGCCTAAACTCATCATATTTTTAGAAATGCATTCACTTACTTAATGCATACTCAAAAACAGCTTTCACTTTCTCTGAACTATAGTTTCAAAAATTACATATTATACCATTCTAAAATTCTTTTCCGCCCCACCAACGAACCTGTGTGTTGTCCGCTCCAATCACAAACTCATCGACGAGAGAGTGTAACATCTGTTTGTAGTACATCAACCGAGGTCGAGCGGGAAACTCGATTTCGCCGTCCAGCACAACCAAAATATCAACGGGCGCAATGAACGAACAGCCTACAAACACGTGAAGCAAGATATTTTAAAGCAAAGTACAATAATGCAGAAAATTAAAAAGCTTCGAGTTCAAGTCATGTGGCCGTTGCAACATCACAGCATTTCGTCAAAGGCACTTTTTCAAAACATAGAAAACAACAGACTGCTGCTGACTTTGCTATAGATCAACTACATTTCGTCATTAGAATCATTGATACAAATCAGTCACTAAGCAGAGACTTTCCTGGTGTCACTGCGCTCTCGTAAGATAAAATAATTTCAAAATCAGTATTGCCCTACGGTCAGCAGCTAACAACTAATACATTTGATAAAGTTCTTAACATCCTTTTCATTTTGCTCAGGTTCAGTCTCTGGGTAACTACAGATCCTTCATGTAGATGTCGGAGATTTAATAAGGTTTTTCGATCTGCTTCTACCCTTGTATATGCTGATTAATACCAATAACGCAAAATACCTGGGAAGAGCATTTGCAGAGGAAACGAAATGACCGATTGTGATTGCAGTTCTCTGGCAGTAGACTTCGCTTTGTACTACACTAGAGAACTGCGATAGCAGTCGGTCATTCCTTTTCCTGTGCTATTGCAAACGAACAAATTTTATAAAAATGTGATAATATATAATGTGAAGGCTTATACATTAGTGTAAATTGATTTGTGCAAATGTTCTGCAACCTGTTGTTAAGTTAAAAGCATGATTTTTTGTAATCGCAAGAGTCTAAGAAGTAGCATTCACTAAGCGCAGTCCTTCGTTTGCGTTCCTTTATTTGTACGAGTTGATTGAACCATTTTTCCAAGGTGTGATTTTCTGTGCTACTGCCGCTTACACATCACTGGTATACGATGAAATGTTGGTCTGACGAGTCAGTGCTTACATGTGAATACAATAAGACAACGAATGGCGAAACCCCAAACGTTTCAGCGCAAACTGAAGACTTCTAAAGCTCAGGTTGAATTTAATTATCAATTCACCACAAAAATGACGAAACAAATTTTTAAAGAGCAGATGAAACCTAAGCTTGAAAAGTCTGGAACTTGAGCTAAAACAGTTGCAATATACTTCAACGCATTTCTTACTGGGAAGAGGAGCAGTCGTAGGTTGAGGAGTCGTTGCTGAAACAACATAACAATAGGTTGTAATATCAAAACAAAAAATGGTTCGCTGCGAAATTTTTCATCAATACAAAAATGTTGCTCTGCAAATACTGTACTTTTTCAGGGTTGTGTTTCTGGTGGATAACTGTTTGTTGCGATGGCGTTACAGCATATCTGTTTTGTTGCTGCACGTTACGTAAGTTTTAAAAATGCAGACTCATCACAGTTTTATCGTGAATGGAAAAAATTTCCACGACAAAATGCGCTCAGATTCACCAAACATTGCAGATTCCATCACAACATGCATCAATTCTCTGAAAGAAGTATTGAATTAACAGTTTCAGCGGTTAACTTCACCAAAACTATCACGAGTTTGTCAAAATATTAGCTTACTGGCAATAAAGGGCACGGGCGAGCATATCGATTTTGAAATCTTGGCAACAATTTCTTCTCTAAATCTTTCATTGTTGGTGGTGAACACGTAACCGCTTCCAGCGACCATTTTTTGAATTGCAGGTCGATATTGCGATCCAAACCCAACACCGATCATTTGAAGATAAAGGCCTTTTCGATGCAAGGACTCGCGGCCAAGGTATATTTTTTGTTGCAACGACTCATATTTGTCATTATCCTGCAAGAAAATGGCATAACAAGAATCACCCTTCAAACTTTATCGGTTATCATTAACCACATTTCACGTTTATCTTTACAAGGTGGTGTCTTTCATCTTCGTCATCACCGAAATTACTTTTACTTCAGTTAGCAATTTTCAAGCTCAGCTGACACTCAGATCATGCATATTCATCGAAAACGGACATGACAACACACCTTCGTTCTTCCGTCTGTAAACACGACAATAACCAAAGGTGTGTCAGGCCTTCTTCCTGGATCGCGGTTGTTTATTTCGACGTCCAGGGCATCAGCGAGAGCTCCGTACAACCCCGTTCCGCCCGGCAAAAGTTTTAGCTTTGCGATATCGTGCAAAATGCCCGGCTTGTCGCCGATGTGTGTCGAAAGATCCCACTCTTCGTGAATATTCATGCCGAAATGGGTGGCAGAAATCTGGAATAAATATCTGTTCGCAAACGACATTGCCACTGACGTTGAGCGGTACGTGGCAAAAATCGTTTTAACAAAACTGCTAGACTGCCTCAGAATGATTGACAGAAGTGCTGCCTGAAAGAACTTGGATTTCACAATTTCAGACTAAGTTGGACAATCGCACACGCAATTGGAAGAACATTAACTTAACTTTGCGTTGTGTTATAAAACAATTTAAACCATGGTTGTTGTAAATTGATCACATAAAAGCGCACTAAAAGTATATAACTTTTGTTTACACATTCATTAGACAAGCGTCTCAAACAGGCATTTTTTCGGCCCGTAATGCTTTCTGGGACTTTTCATATAATTAACATTTCGGTTATTTAGTTTATTCACAGTGTTTAAAAAGTGCTCGGCCAGTGAATGAACAAGTTCCTTTTAAACGAACGTAGAGTGGGTTAGAAAAATTTGCCTGTAACTCACGATACCTTTCGCAGGAAATAAAATGTACAAGCTGTTTCTAGTAAGGTTCGGGTACCGCCAATGTTGTGTCAGCGGCATAACGCAGCTCTCGGGTAGTCATAATGCGGCCCTCGGGGTTAATTTATAATCCCTCATTTGGTCCTCGGAGCAATTTGAGTTTGAGACCCCTGCATTAGACACTCGCTCACCCTTGCAACGTCATTCTCTATATCGAACTCGTCCATAAGGTCAACGAGAATTCCTTTCAGCAGCGAAAGGCCTGACGGGCCAATGCTGTAAGAAGTGTCCAAGGTGAAGACGATGTCCACTTTGCATCCTGGTGCGACTGAAATTTTGCATTGGGTACAAGGTGAGAGTGGGATTTTGAACACTTGTTTTACCACATGCACACGGAAAAAGTGTTGTCGACATACTCATGTATCAGTTTGTTTTAAACAGTTCATGAGCTACTTCACGTTATTTTAAGTTAACCAAGCACAGGGACGAAGCAATGAACACATATAGTAAGGCAAAGCAGGCAATATCACTTATAAAAATCATTACAGGCTGCAGTAGTTTCCAAAGTCGTCGCAAATTCTGGCCCAGTAGTGGAAATACCTAAACAGAGACAAACAAAGTTTTAATAAGACGATAAGCTTGAAAAAAAATCAACGCAAGATTTTATCACCTTCCGTTTTTGTGGTCATTGGTGAAGGGGTCGTGATAACAGGTGGAGGCAAGCCTGTAAACGATACCAAATTGGAACTATCAGTATGATGGAAAAGTTGTTTGTATTTGTGCAATCTTTCGACTGCTTCACGCAGAAAACAAAAACCTAGATTTCCTAATACGTTCTGCTGTGAATTGGCAATAAGTCCTTGCAACATTTTGAAATATATGCAAACCGCAAATAAATCAAATTCCACTGTCCACAAAGGCTTTACCTGCACACACGGAATCTACTATCATTGGAAGAATATTTTCTACCCCTTGTATTCCGTCATAGGCTGTGAAGACGTCGGATGAGCTGACCACAGAACCGACAGAAGCGATTAAATTGTCAACTCGTCGTCTCGGTGCAGGACCAAGAGCAGTGGCAACGCCGACCACTATCACCTTCACACCCATTTCTTGGGCTTGTCGAATTACTGCAGGAAGGGGTACAGCAGAAGAACTTGTGCTTTTGCCAGTAGCAAGCAAAATAAAAACTTGCGGGACGTGTTTCCGGTTTTGTCCTGAAAAAAGAAAAATGAACGGTGATTTCAAAATTTAAAACAATGTAAGGGTGGGCGTAAATCTAAATAATAAACAAAAAATTTAATAGTTTGCTGAAATCATTCAACAGGGCATTTTTGAAGATGAAACCCTACAATTAATAAATTGCGCCAATAATCTTTGTGTATGTAGAAAGCATTGCAATGAAAGATACTAAAAAAACATGCCGTGAAAGGCTCACCAGCGTTTAGTGTGTTTTGCAGCAACGACTGGAAAGCAACGTCCGGTCGAGATCCATCTGCTCCTTGCATTCTAAGCTGATCTATGGACTGCTCCGTATCGGATAGAGTTTGGTTGGGAGAGAAAGGTATGTGATATAGTCCTTGACTTCTCAGTGCTGTGTCATATCCGATCACAGACATCTGCGCGAAAAAGGAGCTTTGTGTCTTTTTGTGATACTATGTTAACGTGTACTGCATTCATAAAAAACAAGCAAGACAGATGCAATGGAACAAATGTATAGCTTTCAGCAGTTCTTAGATTCAAGCAATGGATGGCTGCTATTTTGTACCGATACCAATAAACAGAGCTGATAAATTACGTTGCTTTTTCAACGTCTAAGCATATTGCGCATTTATGGGAAAGAAGTTTTTTGTACTGTTGTTGCTAGCTTGACACTTTGTAAACAAGCGACCTTTCAGCTATCTTATGCTCAAACTTCTAGCACCGAAATCGGAATTCCCTTTTATTTATTTTAATCACGGCGAGTTTCGAAAGGTTTACAAAATAGCGAGCCAAGCACATAAAACAACATGTTTCTTGACAACGCAATAGTTTAGCGTCAACATTGACGCTTAAACTCAAAACCCATCAGGCAATAAATGCGTTGTACGTTTTTCCCAGGCTGCAACATTACCTTCCTTATAGTAATCTTTTATACCTTTTTGAGTCTAAAACGTTTCGGTCCATTCGCCGGTTAAAACACAATTTTGGTAGAATTATAAAGCTTTACATTCATCATGTATATGGATTGTGCGTGTTTTGTTTCAGTGAAGGTGATTGCTGTAGACATTAAAAATTGTAACAGGATGAAGAAATACAAAAAAGTACTTATGCCACCTCGAAACTTAAAGACTGCATCAGTGCGATATACACCAAGCACAAAATATGTTTTAGTGCAAAAACTACTGACTAAGCCAATTAGCGGTTTCGGTGTATTCAGAAACTATCCTGAGCAAAGCTAGCCACAATGTAGTAATGTGAGACCATAAACCTTTTCACCTGCATTTTGTCTTTGGAAACAATAAAATCGCCTGCGAATTCCTTCAGAAGCTTCTTCAAATCTTGCTCTTTACTTCCCTTTTTAACCCAGCCGGATGTATCGATCAACCACGTGATGTCGACAGGGCCATATTCGCAACCTGTAAGGTCACGCCAATAGCTCAGCACCGAGAAGCATCAAGAATTTTGGCAGCTTCACTATTTTAAGAATAACAAATGCGTGAAAAATCCGCGTACTGACTGTTCAGTTAATAAAGAGTAAATTGCAGTTCATTTGCAACTTACGAGGAACAGCAACGGTGGTCAGTGCTTCAGTGGTCCCCGTAATTTCTGAAAAAGTGAATTAAACAAACAATGCAGCAAATGAGATGTCTGCGAAGCAATTGAAATTAATTTTCAAAAGAGAAATGTTTACACACACACATATATACATATGGATAAAACTTGTTAATACTACAAAAAATCACATGCAAACCTTTTGTGGAGAAAGTCTCTGGTTGAGGTGCTGAAAAAAAATGCTTCGTTAGCAAATACTGTACTTTGATTGCGATGTTAAATGTTGTCGGAATATACGAAAATGTATGTACACGAATTGTTGTGGACTACAATGTAGCTTTGGAAAGACTTTTCTGCGTAAATTTTGCGCCCGTTCATTGATGATGACCGACATAGTACTTCACGATCCAAACAATGGTGGAAAGCTCGTTCATATTCAAGGTTTCACGAAGACAGCGTGCATGTAAGAAACACGGCGTATTTTAAAGTCTTTTAAAAGCATCGTTTTTTTCGTCAAATTCTTTGGAAGGAATGTTGTTTTCACGTATATCTGGACCACTCGTCGGCAAGTTTAAGCTCAACCGTTAACGAGTAAAGCCAACAACACGCAAACCTACGGCTTAAAATTAAACTGACTACAAATAATTGGTGATAGCACGTCGGTGGAACACCTAGAAAAGACATGCGCCAACAAACTATCACAAATTTTTTCACAGAAGACTCTTCACGCAACTCAAAGCTGTAACAATAACAACATGCAGACTAAACGAACCCACACTTACTTGATGGAAGCGTCGTAGTAGTGACTGCAGCAGTTGAAACATAGGGTCGATAACATAAGAGATCAGCAAGTTCGGCTCCTGCGGTTGCAGGGTTGTCAGTGGTGCTCAATCGCAAGGATGAACCTTCAAACTCCTTCATCCATTCACGACGCCGCACTTCGCTCACTCCAGCAAATGTGCTGTCAAAGTATCCCAGGACAAAGCCATACCCTTGTTTTTTTGATCTCTTTATTAAACCGAGAAGGCCTCCATCTGTCGTGGACAGACGTTTCTCGATCAGCGGCAGTCGCTTAAGCACAAGCAGCATTGTACGCATGTATTCCATGTCGCGAGCATTGCGATCGAACACCATGACTTTGCCTGATCTCAAAGCTCTACCAAGACGAAAGGGATTGAGACGCCGGGGCTCAGCCAAGGCAGGCTCAGGGGAATCTCGCTCAAAACGCCTCAAAAGTCTCGTTTTGTCGCTGCCGTCACCAGTAAAGTGAATTCGTCTTCTCACTTTTGGGCCGCTAACGGCTAGTGCGACCCTGGAGTACTGTGTGCCATCGTCTATGGCGATGTCGGCCAAGGTATTGTAAAGAGTGTCGTCAACAAAGTTCTTTAACTGCTTGTCACTGGTGAGAAGGCTGTCGACTACAATGTACAAGTCCATGGGGTTTAAACAAGATGGGGCTGCAGTGGTCGTTTCCGCAACTGTGCTTCCTGTGAAGGGTGTAGTTGACACCTCTGTAGTGGTCGGGCTCGGGGTGGTTGGTGCGACTGTTGTGGTTGGGGCAGTTCCGGGTTCGCACAAATGCTTGCCGATGTAATTTCCCAAATTATTTTCAAGCAACTCTCGCGAGCGCGCCAGTTTCCGAACGAATCCTCCCGGGCCGGCAATGGTGCTCAAGTCGCTCACTGTCAAGTTGCTGCCGAAGCTGAACACCATGATGTTTTCGCCTTTTTCATGAAGTCTGTCCAGAAGCGTCTGCGTTACGGCTTTCGGTTTCGATTTCATGAAAAGGACAACTGACATGTTGCGTGGAGAAGGAAGACTTTCTGTTTGATCTAAGATTTCTTGTATCGCGTTCTGCAAGTTTGGCTGAGTGCCGTCTCCCAGGGATGGCTGAATGGTTTCGGTCAAAATCAGAAACTTTCGTAGTTTTCTGCTTTCAGCTGGCTGTATCTGGTACTCCAGTTCAACGCCGTATTGCAGAATACCGACCCGCACCCTGTCGATACCATCAACATCCGGAACAAAATTCATAGGCCCCAATGTTTTCGCTATTTTATGAGTAGCATCCAACATGTTGTTCAGATTTTTCCCGGTAATCGCTTCAGAATCGTCCCACAAAAAGTAAAGGTCGATTGGTCGGGCGCAGTACGTGGACGAAATCGGGAGCGACTCTGGCGCCCGGCATACCTTTTCCAAAAGTTTTTCGTTAGTTTCGGGAGAAGCAAAATCAGAAGAGTAGATCATGTTTTTCACCCCCATCAGATTATTCCAAACGCGTCTTTCCTTCAAGTTCGAGTAAACGTTCGTAGGAGTGACAATTGTCCACACGACACCGTTTTCTCGTAGTGCACGCACCGTAGAACTCAGGGGGTACTTCGAATCGTGTACCGGCTGTCGCCCCTGAAAAACCAATATTGACTTGTGGACTTTCGTGTCCACGGGGCGACCTCGCAAATTGCTGCTTAAGAAGTACTCATCGAGAGAATCTTCCAAAGCATAACGCAAGTCCAGGGCGGATCTACGAGACCTAGAAGCTTTCGTAAGCGCCTTGTCAACGTTGCTGCCGAGGTTACGCAATATGTTTTGCAAGTCGGAATCAAACTTGAACACCCTCCACAGGCGATAATCCATGAGAAGCATAGCGACTTGTGTGCGGTCTCTCGAAACGGTGATGTTGTGCAAAAGGTCGCTTAACGTGGCAAGGGTTTTTGCTTTTTCGGTTGGTTTTAGCAACTGCACGTCTACCAAGATAACGAGGTCCGCAGTCATGGTGCACTCTTCGGCAGTGGGAGAGTCTGTCGGAGGAGGTGGTCGTTCAGGCGTTGTAGTAGGTGGTTGTTTGGTGGTCGTGACAGGAGGACGTGGCACAGTAATTCCTGTGCACAAGTCGTTTAGAATGCTCTGGGCAACAGTTGGCCTTATAAAAAGGTCGCCAACGCTGCTGAGACGATAAACATGCGTCGTATCAACCGACTGGTACGTTGCAACATTATTGAGATTTGGCTCACTGCTGATAGTTAACAGGATAACTTGGATATTTTTCTGAGACAGGTCGTTTAAAATCCCAGTAATATTGTCTTCTGGTTCTGTAAAAATAATCACAAACATTATGTTGTCGATGTCTTTGTGAGCAGGCTTGTCTTTGAATGAGAGGGCCGCTTTTCGAATCGCGTCCCCGAGGGGGTTGTTTCTGCTTCGCTGAAGCTCGAGTTCGTGCACGACGTTGGTTATAAGAGACATGTTCTGATGCTTCTCCAATGGAAAGTCTTCTTCAACATAATCACCGAATTGATCGACTTCAACACGTAGCTTGGATGTGCTTTTACCATAGTCCGGTGGAGCAATGGACGAGATATAGGTCAAAATGAGTTCCTTGGTTTGTTTGAACTCTGTTGGTGTTAAAACGTCTGCGCTCTGCAGAAGAAAAACGAGATTGACAGAACCGTTGCAGAACCTTTTGATTGCTGAGATTGGAAGTACGTGCTCGTATGGGGTTGTGGTGGTAGTGGCTTCCGTTGTGGTTGTTGGACCGGTACCTGCAGTCGTGGTGACGAACTCGGATGTAGTTCCCGTAACAACAGGGGTACGGGCAATAGGGGTTGTGCTAGCGGGATAGGTCGTGACAGCAGGAGTTGTAATGTTCAGGCAATCAACTGGTGTCATGCATTCCAATAGACCACTGTCAGCGCATGCACTGAAAAATATACACAGAAATTACTTACAAACTACAGAAAACTTACCGCTTATTCGGGCCACGCTTCTTTTTAAATTGTAAAAATACTGTCCAGCAGTTTGCACGACAACAGCAAACTTAATTTCTGGCACTAAAGTGTTAGCAAAATTTCTTGAAAGGAATTGATTAAAAAATTCAAGTTTTCCATTTTCTGAAGCAGGTCAAAAAGTATTTGAAAACAACCATTCTGCCAACCAAATTTGCAACTCATAATGAGCCATAAGGAAGCTTGCGCGTGCGACATTTTGGAAATAGACATATTACAGGTAACACTTAGCCATTCCCTTCTCAAGCGCTGGCGCTTCCACTATAACCCACCCACGTGTAGCATGGAAAACACGGGCTCACTAATAAGTATGTTTATAAAAAATCTATGAAAGATACAGATTGCTAATTAAAATACAAATGACTAATGCCAACCTTTGACAAAAAACTGAAAACCTTTTCTTGATCAGGTGCGCGATTTAACATTGCAATGGTTTGTAAAGATAAACGGAGAATGACGATAAAATACAGATGTTGGCAAAGCTTCTAGTGTAACGGCAGCATCCAATTTGTTGTTACAATTAGGCGTCCAGTTGCTTCGCTTATGCGGATCCCTAGGACTGACTGAAAATTTCAGCCTATGACAAGTGATCTGTTCTTTGGCTGGTTAACTTTCGTTATCGAGAAAATCTGCTCACAAACGTAAGCTGATCCAAAAAACACCAATATCTTTCTGGCACATTTTTCAGATTTTGAAACCTTTCTGAGTGCAGAGAAGCATAAAACTGAACCAGTGGTATGCTTTCAAACATCATATTTAGAGTTGTCTGTATGCATATCAATCAGTTCCAGTTCCATTTGCAGTTCTTCGGTAGTGGTTTCAATGTCACAGACAAAAGGTGAGCTGAGTAGTTCGAACTGTCCCATATTGCCTTGAAATCAACAAATCGTTTGATATATTCCTGCTGGAAAGCCATCAACTGAGAACTATGCTTTTCTGTTAATACTTGCGTGACAATTTGTGCTTTCAAATGAGGAAAATGAACAATTTTATGCTCATTCAACTGCTTGGAAAAAAGTGCAAGCTTCAGTTGAAAGGCTTTTACCTCCCGGTACAATTCATGAGAAAATACCTTGTAGTTTTACACTTTCTATGGTAGTTTTACACTGTCCTTGTAGTTTTACGCTGTCCTTGTAGTTTTACACTGTCCTTGTAGTTTTA
>JGI24021J15306_10005717_pt1 | contig 14807 bp, 8 predicted proteins | sample Ectturendosymbi1_FD_15306 | JGI IMG/M metagenome (IMG submission 15306)
GAGCAAGCAATAGTAAGAGAGATTGCGAGCATGATCTCTATTGTTGCTTGCTGCCACGGTGCGAAGCTTTGCGCACATGCCGCTCGGGATTTCTGAACGCAACAGTGCTGAGGAGGACAACTGGTATATTTACTGCCGAACAGACCTAATGTTTATGTGCAACGAAAACGCATTGACTGCATCAACTAATTTAAGCCAGGGCCTGGAAAACCATTGTTTTTCATAGATGCAGAAGAAACTGAGTTCTCTTCTCAAACAACGATTTCAAGTTTCTTTGTTCAAAAAATAACAAATATTGAATGATCTGAGATGCGGAGCAAATTGTTGATTTCTTCACATTTGTCAACGAAAAAGCTAAGTTGTGCTTTCGGGATCAAACGAGTCAACGAGTTCTATTAATTGGCCTAGATATTGATTGCACAGAAAAGTTGGTTGATTTCATTTCGATATCATCTTTTGTACTTCTAAGAGACATGCCATCTTGGGTAATTCCTGTACCTTTCACCATGAAAGCAAATTCGCGAACATACTGTAATAGCAGACACCTTTCATCACGAATGATATTTGGTCAATTTTACAGTAGACATCACTCCACTAACATTTTGTACAGTGAAAAATGCCGTCACAGCAAACGTTGCCCAACATGATCAGCGGCTTTCACGGTCGCATTACAGAGAAACAATTTTCTTCGATTGAGCAATTTATAGTTACAATTGGTCTTGAGTTTGTTTGTTTGTGGTAACACGGTTAGATTGTCAGTCCTTTTGTCGCCATGACCTCTATGATGGAAAGATGGTTGTTTGAGATTGACAGTGATAACGTTGCAAAAGCACTTGGAGATGGTAATAAAAACGAGAAGGACATTTATCTTTGACTTTAGGTTCTACTAAGTCCGGCAGGTTCATTCAAGATACAGCAATCGCTGCGGATAGGTTTGGTATTCGAATACAATCTTGCCAAGCCCTCACCCTACCTTTTCTACCAGCAACACATGGCAACTTTTGGCTTCGTAGTGGCTATAGAGAGACGTTTGTGTAAACAAGAATATCTGTGGATTTTATTGCAGTTACAAGTAATTGTGTTAATTTTTTAATAATCTGAATCACAAACTAAGTTGGTTGGTTGATTCCTACTGTATTTAGTCTTCTTGGCCCGCTGCAATATCTGCCTTACATTAGTAAAACAGCACCATCATCAAAGTTTTATGAGTCTAAATAACTTTTATTTCCAGCTCGTGATATCTTGTAGCTTGGTTTGAAGTACAAAGTGTAAATCGCTATTTATGCTTAAAAGTATTTTCATTCCAAAACATTTGAAACAAAAATAACTCGAAATAGATTTATTTTGAACGAATAAGTTTTTTACGCAATTTTCAACGTTATTGTGACAAAAATACAAACGAAGCGCTCCAGATGCTTTTGTGAGTTTATAATCAACGTCCTTCATTTTTAGAAAATGCAATCAGGCCCCAATCTTCTCCTTTGGTAGCTGCCAGTGTCATTACAACCAAAAAATTTGTTTTTCACATTTCGTTTTTTGTTTTCCGCACAACACAGACATTTTTATCAAACTCTTGTTTCCTGTGCCTGCATGAATTAACCCCAAGCATCGCGAATAGTCGATTTTCAATGAGCGGAAGGAAATGTGATTGAGCGGAAATCAATCTTTCTAGTGTGCGTGTTTTCACATGACACATGGCCACACTAAGTCAGTGTTGCCAAAGTAAGGCGTAGCGCGCCATGCTAAAGCATTCTACGACTGTGGTGAATCAAGGTAGGAAGACAATATTTTGAGGTTTTATTCCAGGAACACTGAAAAAATCAGATTTTTGTTTGGGCCAAAAACCTACATATTATAACAAACACAAAAATTACACCGCTTCCTCGCACGTCTTACGGGCTTGCGCGATGCGATTTCAATCCGTGGTCCTGCGAAAGCCTGCGGTTGGGGAAAGTCTGGTTTGAAAAAGAATTTTCACGGCTAGCACGCGCGAAGGGCTTCGCCTTCTCTGAGCAAATACTTGCAACAGATACGTTCTGAGCGAAGGCAAATAATCGGCAGCAGATGCGCCGCTGATGGCATTCCGCCCAGGCCGAGGCACGTGTTGGAAGCGGCGGTATTTTCAGACATTTGCGAAGATAGTAGGGCTGGTGCATCAAATGCATGTAGTTGTGAAATGCTACAGTTACTGTGGACTTTCAAAATAAAAGAGCTAGTGGTTTCAGGTTACAAGGAATTTCAAGTGTTTTATTCCAGAGAAAAGGCGATGTAATGACTGTGATCACTGTGCTGCAATTCATGAAAAATAGTTAAATTCTTATTGATTGCTGAGAACTGCGATGCAGGCTGCGTCTAACATCAAGTGCAAAAATCCTGAGCAATATATTTTCAGCTCGGGAAAAACAACCTATCAGTATATGTGTGTGGGGGATGTTGTCAAAATCATTGTTTGTGATGATGTCAAAAACAACAACAACGTATGAAAGAAATTACGTTTGCTGTACACAGGGGCGTATTTGGAGAAACGAGGAACTTAACGAGTTAGTGCAGGAAACACAGATGTCTGATTTTAAGCGACCTTCGCTATTTGTGAATACATTATAAATTCTGAAAAATATTACTATCGTCGTTTGTTTGTTTTTGTAGATATTCACCGTGATGTGGCACTCACTGTAGGTCAAAGGCGTGTGGTCGAGAGACCTTTTTTCACGGCTTCGCCTTTCGATCGGCTCTGCTGCTACTGGCACTCATGGGCAGATAAGAAGTGGCAACATTTAGTTTACACAGCGTTTCAGCCTCTAAGCGGCTGATGACTCCTGAGAGCACGAGGCAGCAGAAGCAACAACCGTCGAGTCACGCTGTGCGACTCTCTCTCAAGACAGTAAACAAGCTTGGTGGTTTCGTCGGTTGTGTTCTACGCGCCGTCTTGGCGACCAACCGAGGGTGACAACTTCGCGACCAGTCGACCACCCGTCAGCAGAGTCTTTGTGAGTTTGCTTCGTAATGCTTTTCGAAAAAGAGCTTGTCCAGAGGAGATGACCAGTTTGTGACGTTTCAAGCGAACAAACTTGATCCTACCAACCGTGCACTGGGAAGATTATGCTGCACGTACATGTTGTTATCGGCGCAGCAATTCTTCTAGTAACTGCTTTTGCTGCCCTCATCATCTGCATGTGTGTCGACATAATTCCGATCATCAAAAGCCGCGGTAGGAGCTGTTTATATTTTGCCGTTGCGATTTACGTAGCGTGACTAATATGTTGTTTAAACAATGTTGATGTTATCGTCTTTGTTTTTATTTTTATTTATTTTTGTTTATCTATTCGCCGCAGACTCATGGTCCATATAACAAGAGTAGTCGAATAACACAAGAGCACAAAAATTGCTAGTCATGGCGCATTGCAGAGTAGGTGTTAGCTGATAAACACAGGCAACACTGAGAGAGGAGCAAAAAAACTTAAAATAGCGCCCCAGCTATAACTTCGTTCATTCATCATGATACAGAGATCCGGCAATGGGAGAGAAACGAAGACATTTTAACATCAAGTTTTGAGGTAAAGGGTTTGCACAGGGGTTCCCAACCTTTCTGTGACCATGTACCCCTTCAGCATTTCGACAGATGAGCACGTACCCCCAAAAATTTTCATGATCAAAAAGGCCGAAATAACAAAACTCCAATGAATTTTTTATAGCACTATTTAATTTTTAGAACTATGAAAGTAATGATTTTAGAAAATACTATTCATTGATACATGTACAATATTTAGAAATAAATAATATATGAATGTGCTTTTCCATTCTGTTGATAACCTTAAATGTACTCCTGCAGATTGGCAAATGTTCCCATAGGGGTGCATGGGAACCCCTAGGTCAACAGGAAAAATCTGGGTGTGCTCAGCGGTGCACAAAAGCATGTAAATTGCTTTAATAAAAGTTTCAAATGTTCTTGCGAGATATTTACCTTGAGGCTGACAACCGTTTGATTTCATTGAATTTAAAGAAAGATTTGGCTGCTGGTGTTTCACTAGTTACATATAATAACTTTTTACATGTTTGTCATAAACACATCGTCGACATGCTGGGTGTGATAGAGGAATCACAACAGAATACAGAAATCATCAGGCGCCAGCGCCACGAAGCACACGGAAGATTTTTGTTGCCATTCAGAGATAATGCTGATGAGACGCGTACACCGAAACAACGTACTAGGAACTACTTCAGTTGGTCACCGTCACACAGGGGCGTTAAACAATGGAGGAAAAAGTGAAAATTTGTGAAAAGCATCAGACATTTGAAATGGTCGGAAAAAAATTAGATGAAGACGCGCATCGCTGTAAAAAGCGATACAGATTGTTTCTAAACAAAGCATAACTTGGTATTGTCGAACACTTACATTTCTGGGAATGTAATGCATAATTCAGTAGGCATTGTTGTAGGGACTTCGTTAGCGTTTCGTACTAGTATGTTTGTAGTTGCTCCACAATTTGCAAGCATACATTGGCATGCATGTTTCAAATGCTGTATCAGCGTTGCAGAGGTATATGCAGGCTATTCATTCTAATGCACGACCTTTAGTCATTGGGAAATTGGGTGTTCCTCTTTCCGTACATTTTTGCAACCATGGGCGTTTTCATTATTTGCAATGAATCACAGCATTACACACCTTCAAAGGTCTTGTACACTGACCAAAAAAAATCAAAAAAACAGTTAAATCACTCTAAATTGTTGGAAATTGCAATTTTAAGCTTTAAAACTGATGAGCAGCAGAAGATGTAGAGGTAGAGCAACGCCTTGCGTTGTTAAGTTGAGCAACGTATTCCAGGACGCGTCGCTTCAGTCTCAAAACACATACCTTAATATCAGCCTTGAGCATAGCGAGTTTTAAAGCAGCAGCTCAGCCATCACACTGGCGACAGATACGACCTTGAATCACGATGCAAACACAGTTAGATAACTTTCTCTCTTTCTTCAATAAAGGGTCGACTTTAGCCTCGCAAGACTCCGTGACACAAGATCAAGCGAGGAAGTTGAAGAAATCACTGCAGCAGAATCGACAGCAGCTGAACCACAAAGCCCAGCTTTACGGCCGGTCAGACACTCCAAGCTCCCGCAAAGTATGTACTTCTTCTTTGACATAAATTCGAACTATCGCAACAGCGCAGGTCTGGCGCTGATTGAAACAAATGATTTTCGTGGTTGCGGAAACCCATCGTTGCAACCTTTGAGATGCTCTAATTATAACGTCTGAATTTTTTGTTATCGGAATATTTTTTCGCAAAAATATTGCTTAAATATTGAAATTAACTAAAGGGCGTTTCGCTATTCTTTGTTATCCTCATTGTTTTGCCAAAAGGCTATTGCCATCAACATAACTGGAACAAGCAGAAACAACTATTTAGCGCAGTAACATCAAGAATTACCCCTATTCAGAAACTGTCAATGATCCCTCCATGAAATTAGGTACAGATCTTGCCTTGCCGTAAGACCAGGAACATTAAGTCAATGGGACATCTAACACAAACTATTCATCAGGTTTTGATCTTTGAGTGTAAAAATTGGAAGAACGTGTTTTGTCAGGTGACCTGAATGATCAAACAGCTAAGATTAATAGATTTTTTAATCTGTTTCTTCTCCAAAATGTCCTTTGCTACTTTTCAAAATACTTTGTTGGTTTGGAACTTACTTGCGTTGCGTGTAGATCAGGAATGAAAACAAGCTAGCCATTTAAAACTTTTGTGCGGATAAGCAACTAATATTCTTCAACTTCAGTGGCTCAGTCAGGTTTAATAGACGAAACCACTCGTTTGCTGAGAGGCCTTGCCTGGGAAGGGCGCCCAAGCTCTGAAGTTCCAAGTTTCAATGAACTTTTCACCAAAGTGCACCCCACCTGTTCAAAGATGTTCGTGCTTCAGGTCAAGCCAAACGTTTATCGGCTTTTTTGCTTCGCACTGCTCTCCAACACACTGTGAGGAAAATGCATCTCAATCGGTCTCGGCTAACATTTTTTTAATTTATCAAAATAAGAACAGGTTGTCATTATGTAGGCTACTTCTGCTGCAGCGAAAACCTAAACTCTGGGCCGCACAAAACATTTGACTGGGCCACGGGTTGGACATAGCAGCTCTAGATATTCAGACGTCTTTGGTTCGAACTTCCGATCAAAAAGAATTTCAATCGTTTTCTGCAATCACTGCTGTGTAACATTGAAAAATTGCACACATCTTCAAACACACTACGACAGTGAGGCGTTACCAAACGTGTAGAGCTATTGGAGCCATAAGGGCAGCTTGTGTAACTGCTAAATGCGATGCAAATTTTAGTCATATTGGGAGCGCTTGGCAACAGCATTATTTTTTATTCATGGCGTTCGGTAATATGGTCGAAATTTAAGCTGCTGTCAGCTCTACAGCATATATCGTTTTTTTTAGACTGTTTGTCTTTGGTGCAAACTAAGGAGAGGAGGATTGCTACGAAAGTAACAGTTTTAATAAAAGCTACATCGTTTCAGATGCACCCTTGTGCGTACTAGTGCTGCTGTTCGGAATTACTGTAAGGAGCTAAGAAACTGAGAAAAACTTTCATTAGCTTAAATTTACTAACGAACTCCATGGCTTCTATTTTCGCTACTAAACGTGCGTTGTGTCGAAAAGGAGAAAATGGGATCGAGAAACTTAAAACGTTGACATTATGGTTTGTGGTGCATGTCCTTATAGAGTATTTTCAAAAAGTTGGTCAAAACAAGTCCCGCGGGAAATAAGATTGCAAAATGTTACAACGATTCTTTTGGTGCTCTAAAGCTTTTGCTGAATGAAAGTGAAGTCCTATACAGGGGCGTAACAAAGTTAAATGGCGCCTGGGGCAAGAAGCAAGTTTGACGCCCCCATGTTCAAACCCGATGTCTTTCGGTTGCAAATGTACTGTATTGAAGAAAGTACATTGTCGGGACTTTGCGGCGTCCCCGCAGTCATTCGGCGCCCCCATAGTGATTCCCGGGAATTGTGACCCCTTGCCCCCTTCGTTATGCCCCTGGTTCTATAAGCTGATAAGGTTTATTAGCTCACCGTTTGTGTGTGTGACTCAAACCTCCCTTAAAAGTTACTGCAAAATCAGGCCGAGGATTATAATGGCTGCGGTGGTTCTCAAACTTTCATGAGCCGTGGCCCCCTTTGACAGACTCTCAACACTTGTGGTCCCCTGCTCATCAATAAAAATACCTATGTCACGGCAAAGCTACCTAGTGAAGGCGTCTGCTCGTGACCCGGAGAGAATCGCTCCGTGGCCCCCAGTGGGGACCGGGGGCCCCGTTTGAGAAACCCTGGTCTCAAGCAATATTCGCCGTCGGTGGAAAACCCTTCTTTTGTAAACTATAATTTTTGAGGAAGTAATTTTGTATTATTTGACTCTATTCATAAATGTCGTCAATTGCACCTTGCTATAACCGTGCTATCAGTCTCTGCAAATATATAAAGATCTTTCTGGTCAAGCCCTTGCTATGTAAGCTAAGAGAGCGCGATACCCAGTTGAGCCATATGTGCTTTGCAAAATAATTAAAATATTTTGAGTGACAATTAGGTTGCGCAATGTTAGTTTGCCTTTAAACAAACTACACAGCATATTTCAAGATTGTTGCTAAGGACAAACACTGAACCCTCAACAGAGAGAAAAGTCACTTTAAGCGTTTGATAGTTCGCCACTGTCAGCAGTTGTTGTAAAACAGGATGCGGACCCCGAACGTTCGAGAGAACAATTAAAAAAGTTATATACCGTCGTTTCAATTTCTCGTCGCTAAGCAAAAACAACTTAAACAGCTTCATTGTCTGGAGGTAAATTCTGTTGTAGAATATGAACTCTGCGAAACTTCTTTGCAAAAAACATGCTAGGAAGTTTTTCTCTGTGCGATGTATAAAGGGCCCTCACAAAACGGTTGTAGCTGCTGCTACTTTTTTCTTTGATTGGCTTGATATGTGGTTCAGACATAGTGTAGCACATTAGCCAAAAAATCCACCAAAATTTTTATTAATAAATTGTGTTCAAAATTTCGTACATCATTCCCAATCATTAATTCTCAAGTCGTGCTTACTTTCCATTTCTTCAACAAGCGAGTTTGCTTTGGCTTGAATTCAAGAGATAGTGTGCAACCTTTCCACGCCGAGAGATTTTTTACCATACCACGAAGATACAGCCAACAATCGTTGACGACGTTCAAACCATATGGACGTGTTTTTCCACACTTAAATTATCGATAAAAACGCATATTTCCAGAACGCAGTATTACTGATAATTGTAGCGTATTCAGGACAGATTTTAGGGACGGAGGGGCGAAGTTATGAGACTTATAGCTTACCGACTGAAAACGACCAAAGGATAAAAGAATCCACAGAAAATCTCGCAGTCTTGAGAGACGTGGTCCAATTGCAATAGCATAAATAGGCAAGCCCACACAAAGCTGGACGTTTGATGAAGACTCGACTTCGTCAAGCTAATGCTTGATTGCCAATTTTTTTGACTTGCCCTCACTAGATGCATAAGCTGGAAAGTGAAACGGTTTCCAGCCATACCCGAAATTCACGACTTTTGGTTTACGTGCTGGTTCACCTCTTCTTCCCAAAAAATGAAAACTCGTCTGATCAGTCAAACTCACTGTGACGAGACCCTCGATCACCAGTCCAAACTTGATTCCACTTCCGAAACCAAATCTTTTACGTTGGTTTAAAAAACTGTATCTGTTTTATTTGTGTTTATATTGCAGACTAGTTCAAACAGAAACAACTACGAGATAGACAATCATTTGTCAGCGAGTCCGTCTGACAATCAGCCTCTCAGCGGAGTTGTTGCCGTCACCAAGTTTACAACATCCACTGTCACGACCACCACAGTTGTAACAGCAACCAGCAACTCCGGGAGCAATTCGGAGAATGCAAACCTTTTCTCCAGACCAGAAGGCGACCATAGCACTCAGCACACGTCATCAGCAGCCTCATCTTGGTCGCACGGAAGTGGCCAGCGCGACGGAACTTCAAACAACGAGAGAAGCTGCGCGGCATCGACAGCGGAAAGTGCGTCTTCTCAGGTCGAGGTGTTCGTTCACAGAGGAAAAACGCAAGAAGTCAGGATCTTTCCGAAGTCGGATCACAGCCGTTGCTCGCTTTCCGACACTTTGGCTAAATCGCCGCCATCTTGCCACGTCGAGCTTCGTCGCATTGGAAGCTCATCTGTTCCCAACTCGCCTTGCGTCAATCGTGCGTCGCTGAACAATAAAGAAACGTCACAGAAGGCGCGTTCATGGTCGCCTGGCGTGGTTAGATGCTCCAGCGCTGCTCTTCAAGTGAAGATAGCACCTGATCATAGTGAAACCAACGAAAGGTACGGCGAGGAGTCGTTTTCGAAAAGTTCCCTGAGACTGCACAGCTCCAGAGGATCGCGACAGGAGCTGCAACACTCCCCTGAGCGCGACTTTGTTTGGGATAGCAAAAGGATGCCCTGTCCAAAAGCGTCGCTGCATTCACGCAGTAGTTGCCAGTCCTTGAAGCACTTGTCTGGCAGCAGCAGACAATCACTGCACAGAGAGCAGCAAACCGTTTGCAAGTGGTGTTACGCAGACCACAGAAGCTGTTTGCCCCAACACAATGTCAGCAAGCAGGCGCCGTCACACCAGGATGACCCTGCTGCGAGACCGCTGCTACGTAGGCAGGAAGAAACTTTTGCCAGTGAAAATGATGAAGAGTCGTGTCCATGTCCTTATCATTTCAGAAACGGACAGCGACCAGAAAAGATTCGCTCATCCGACAGCATGGCAAAAAAGCAAGCTGCGAGGTCGCGAAGTGCCGGATCGCCGCACGACCGGCAAACATCGCCTTTGAGGTCGTTGTCAGCAGGAACAGCTGCTTTGCACGGGTCCTTCCACCGTTCCTCGTCGAGTTACTCCTCCTCGCCATCCCTACCTCCGTCTCCCTTTTCATCTTCCTCGCACTCGTGTCAAAGAAGAAGAAAAACGAAATTGGAGGACATCCAGGAGCACGCAGACTCTTCTGCCGCAGAACAGGAGCTCAGAGGAGAGTCCGACACGCGATCTGCTGAGTGCTCAGTGGGTTCGCATCGAAACACACCTTCGACTCTGCACTCGTCCAGGCCTGTCAGTGTTGACAGCACCGACTTCGAACGCGCACGAACGCACACCGAACCCGGCTTGCGCGATCTTGCTTTGCCCAATTTTGAACGGCGCAGTTTGGCATTGTCGCAAGAAGCGAAGACTGTCATTGAGGGCGCAGTAAAGTATAACGGGGTTTAATAAATATTAAACCGGACTAAAAATAGTTTGAGGAACATCTGTCTTAACACTGTGACGGCGGTACTGTCGAAATAAAGTAAAATTAACGAGCACATGTTGCGTACATTGTATACATATTTGCCAAAAAATGATTTGTTTTTGAGTAGTATTTATGCACTTTTTAGGTTGATGCAGGTGCAATGTAGGCCATTGTTGCCATGCAAAACAAGCCATCAAACGCTTTTAAAGTGTTTGAGCTGTTACAGTCCGTATACTTTGAAGAGGTGGCACGTCATGTTTTGATTAAAGTTTTCAAAACAGCTTTACGAACAAATGGAGTTTCTGCGTACTTTGCCCTTCCTGTTCCTTCATCACCTCAAAACAGTGGCAGATACAAGAAGCAAGTTGGGGCAACTTCACCCTCCAAACGTCCGTTGCACCCGTTGAATGGTGCCCCTTTGACAACATTTGCTACTCTTTGATGCTTATGTAGATAAAACCGATTAAAGCGCACTCTCCAAATGTTTTTCATCTCGTTGAACTGCATAAATTACGAACCCGGTAAGGCCTGGCACCGAATAGTATCGTTAATGCTATTTTTATCATAATAGTACTTCTCTATCGTTATTTCTTGTGTGCATCAGGACTGCCCAGTATTATTCAGGTGATCACAGTTGCATAAACGTAGTCCCTTTATTCGCTAGCAGTTCTCAATTAAAAGCTTGATGGCCACTTTGAAAGGAAAGGCAGCAGTGAAAATAGGCAATGCAATATTATGGAAAACGCACCACTGACCCCAATTCTAAATGCCTGCGAAACCAAAAGCAAGTTTCATCTGTGTTACCAGCGCAGTCCGTGTGTCTCCAGTAGGCCTGGATCATAGTTTTGTAGTTTAAAGGCGACTGGGCGAGTTTCTTTTCGGAAATTATCCCACTGATTTTAAAGTAATAGCATTGAATCATAATGCAACATGCGCTAGCTAGTGCAACCAAGACTTGAAGACTACATGGAGTTCCTACTTTGCAAACTCGCAGGCAGCTTTGCCGGCCACTATAATTAGACAGATATTGTAGAGATAAGCGTCGTCTTACGTGGAAATGCAAATTTAAAGAAGCTGTTAAATAACATAAATAATTTCCTTAAAAATTTGTGTAATCTGTACCAGTGGACTTGACAGGTTTTCTTCACAGCAGTCTATCATGAAACGATATTAGATACTTGCTTAAAATCAGGGTTGCGGAGTCGGATGCAAAAAGTCCGACTGCAACCTTTCCAAAACTCCAACTCCGACTCCGTAACATAAAGTGAATGAAGTTTGGCAGTCAACAATTTTGTAGCAACTACCAATCAATGGAAATCGTAGTACACAGGAAGAATTCTCTGTTTCAGCAAAACTTTCAAAAGAAATTCTACCATTTCAACAGGAATTCCCAACTTAGGAATGCGATGTAAAACATGATCAAATAGGACCTCCGGAGTCGGACAAAAAAATCCGACTCCGACTCCAAGTGTTGTTAGGAATCCGACTCCACCCAAACCTCCGGCTCCTTGCGACACCGCAACCCTGCTTGAAATTCCACCTTAATTAGCGGCGGATAATTACAAACGTGTTTGACGACAATACACTTTTAGGCCAAGTGTAAATATATCATGCCATTCTCAGATAGCTTTTCATGTCACTGACAGTCAGCAGAGTTGCCTGCAATGGGAGTAATACAGAACCAAATTCCTAACATTAATTCTTTTTGTTTCTGAATTGTCGCTTCAGCAATAAATATACTTTGCATATAGACCTAAATCTACAAGCTGCGTCGGGAAACGTGATTATCATTTAGCTGTGTATTGGGTTCCTATCTTAAGATATGAGTTTCCACTTGCTAATGTAAGAATAAACATATAGGATTTATTTGAATAAGATTTTAGTACTGAGGGTGTCCAGTGCTACGTGATGTCGATTTCCTATTTAAATATTGGCTGATTGCTTCAAATTCATCGCCTTTGTGGAGAAAAGCTTCTTGAATATAGGTATAACCAAGTCTGAATCATCGCAAAATTATGAAAGCAGAGCCCAGTCGGCTGATTCCTCGAAAACTTGGAGCAAACCCAGAGGTTTTGATTGTAAAGAAATTGTAAAACATAATCGCGCAACATGCCATATGGTATATCTTTTAAACATTTTTTGTAGATACAAGAGATTGTTGGGGACACCAATAGTATTCTTAGTGTCTGTAAAGCTATGAAAAAGTGGTGCCCATCTTTTGTGACCCACTTCAAAATTTTTTTGAATTTCTGTGTTTCCCTGAAAGATCACATAGTGTGACCAACAAAAACAACCATTTCCTTGGCCTAGAAATGGTAACCACTTTTGTGTAATACCCAGTGGTGTGCTTAAGGGAAGTCGAACGAGGCACTTGCCTCGAACCCCCTTTTCATGGGCTCCCTTTAGAACGAGGTGTTTCGCGCGTAAATTTTCCTCATTTTTAGTGAAGAACTTATTATCCACTCAAATATATTTTCCGAAGCACATCATAGTTACGTATTCTGCTCTCAAAGGCCCCCCAACAGCAATAGTAATGTGTAAGTACTCCTCTGCTTTCAAGGGGCCCCCAACAGCAGCTACAATGTGTAGGTACTCTGCTTTCAAAGGGAGGTGCCCCCAATACCAACTGTAATGTTCAAGTACCTTGCTTTCAAAAGGCCCAACAGCAACTGTAAGGTACAATTACTTTGCTTTCAAAGGGGCCCACAACAGCAACTGCAATGTGTATGTACTGCTTTGAAATGGGCCTCGAACTGCCACTGTAATATTTCCGTTTCACAGGGCCCCACCAGGATCTTTAATGTGTAAATAAGGAAAAGCATCAAACCAAATCCAATACCTTAAAATACTGCGGCTTAAAATTTGTTCCAAACAGTTCCGAATAGACGCTATCAAGTAAGAGCAAAATTTTATGCCAAATGATAATTTTTTTCACTGTCAGAAAATGAAGCTTCTCGTAATATAGTGTGGACGGCTGTGAAAAAGAGGCCCTTGCTTTAAAACATATGTAGTGTATATGAAATCCCAAGGGTTTTGTTGTGTTCAAACTCAGACCTATTTTGTACTCCATTAATCTGTATCAAACTCCGTTGCTTTTTTGATTAGGTCTATTGTAAATTGCAGTCTAATATTCTTTGTTTAATACCGCATTTTTACACTGGTAAGTTTTTACAAATTACACTCCATAGAGCTCGACAAAGATTTCCAGCCAATATTGCCTGAAAACTAACACTAAACCTATATTCGAGACTTTAGCACTGAAACTAGCTCTGCCCCATCCCCTAACTATAACCCCTAACGCGACATAGGGAAGTCCATAACACCGTGACCCGCATATCCCCTTCCAAGGCTTGATCAAAAGGTCATATCACGGTTGGCTGAGTATGATGACGTAATCAGAGGGCCCCTTGTCAGCTTTGCCTCGGGCCCCCCAAAGGTCCACCACTGGTAATATCCAACAAATGTCGCCACCAGACTGTATTTGAAACACGTTAAGACCTTTTTTGCCTTCCTTCTGTTTGACTACCCGCCAAAATAATGCCGGGATCTGTCACTGCCTTGCAATATGTTCGCATTTTGAAGTAAAAGTGTAACCGATTAAGTTAGCATTCGCTTTGAAGCGTACAGCGAGAAAAGCTGTTGCGTTCAGCTGTGTTTTTTGCAATCCAAGTCAAATATGGCAAGGTTTTTGCCGACAAAACGACGAAAACTGTATTACTGCAAAATCTGACAACACACTGTTTAACAGCATAGCTTTGGAGCAATGACTAGTGCAAGTGGATTTCTAAGAGCCAAACAAGCTGCCAATAAAGTGAATGATTTGCAAAAATATGAATATTCATACAGTAAGCTTATCTGCAACGATGCCGCGAAAAATTTTCTTTGGTCATGCGCAACAACCTCTCCAAAGCCATTTTAGTTCAGATGACTTCGGCCATTAATTGTTGCGTCAAAACAGGGCACTATGACGCCACAGTTGCGAACTGACGCTCAGTTACGTCTGCTGACAGGGCTTGGAAAGCATTTGCGCAACTCCATTTTGAGAAAAATCAAGCGGTTGCTATGGCAATCTTAGGTCTCCGCGCTGCCATCAAATTACCCAAACAAAATTTATTCTTTTGTGGGGATGCCCAGGACAGCCCGGTTTTGAGGGCCGTGTTTCGATTTGTTGATTGTATTGTGCGCCTGAAAATCGGATTGCCGTCGCAAAAGACATGCGCCCCAATCGAATATGGGAGACATGCTGCTATAAGGCATTGCAAAGTCGTTCAACAGTATTCGTGTACTACTGATATAACTTTCTCACCCGGACCAGGGCCATTTTCATGATAGCACTTTCAGTTTTTCTGCTGACAGAAACACCTTCGCAAAGACTGATAGCTTTAACTGTTTGTGCGTAACGCTCCTTTCCCTTTTGCTCGATGCTGAAAACAAATGCTCAGATCTGAGACTCTCACATTCATCTGCGTTTGCAGCTTCTTCAGGCTTCAAAAGCATTTT